>Ga0126381_100000926_pt1 | contig 31845 bp, 18 predicted proteins | sample PanSoiMetPlot_28_FD_96465 | JGI IMG/M metagenome (GOLD analysis project Ga0126381, IMG submission 96465) | Tropical forest soil microbial communities from Panama - MetaG Plot_28 | ecosystem: Environmental > Terrestrial > Soil > Tropical forest > Bulk soil | place: Panama | collected 2016-02-17 | reverse complement strand
GTGTATTGGAGCTGAGCCGAAAGACGCGCGTTGGCATTGGCGTCGTCGTTGAGATAAACCACGGGCTTCTGGCAGGATTGCGCACCCAGAAACGCAGCGCGGTCTGTGCCCTTGTAATAGCAAAGCGGGATGAACCCCAGCTTGGAGAACTCGTTCTCGCGGCGATCCGTGATGGCGACTTCGGTAGGGCACTTGACGGCTATGTCGCCATCGTCAGTGGCAAAGACGTGAGTCGGCAATCCTTCGACCAAGCCGCCGCCTTCGACGCCACGAATCGCGGCGCACCATTCGTGCCGGGCAAATGCGTCCGTGACCCGCGTCGCGAAAGCATATGCCGAATTGCCCCAGAGGTATTTACGATGGTCATTGCCGTCCACGCTCTCCTCGAAATCGAACTCCTCCACCGGGCGCGTATCCCTTCCGTACGGCAGCCGGAGAAGGATATGGGGCAATGTAAGGGCGACGTAGCGCGAGTCCTCGCTTTCGCGTAAGGTCTTCCATGGAAGATACGCGTCATTGTCGAAAATCTTTGCCAGGTCGCGCGGACCGGTCAATTCGGTGAAGGAATCCCAGTTGAACATCTTGGGACTGCAGGCGGCGATGAACGGCGCATGGGCGGCGGCTGCCACGTTAGACATTTTCTCCAGCGTGGCGGTATCTTCCGGGTGGCGACCGAACTCGTAATCACCGATGAGTGCGCCGAAAGGATGGCCGCCGAGCACACCGTAACCCTCGTCGTGTACTTTCTTGAAGACGGTGCTCTGGTCGAATTCCGTGGCGTTACGTAAGTCCTTCAGCAGTTCCTTCTTACTGACATTCATCACCTTGATTTTGAGCATGGGCGATGTTTCTGTCTCGAAGACGAAATAGTGCAGCCCGCGCCACGCCGCTTCCATGCGCTGCAGCGGCTCGGCGTGCATGATTTCGTTCAACTGGTTGGAGACCGCCTGATCGATGACGGCAATGCGAGCGTTCAGCATCGCCTCCGTGTCCTTCGATACAGTCATCTCCTTGGTAAGAAGCTGCTCCACGAAGGCTTCTACGTATGTCTTGGCGCTGGTGCGCTCTTCAGGTGTAGGCGCGAGGCGGCCTTCCTCGAGAATCTTGTCGAGCAGGCTGGTTTGGGCGGCGACCGGCTCCAGAGCGGCGCGCGCGGCATTACTTTGTAGTTCTGACATCCCTAGGTCTCCTCCGGCGGCGCGATACCGACGTCGTCTCTCAGCCGGTCGAGAGACGCGGGGTTGTGCGCCACTTCCTGTAATAATTGCTCCAAACGGTCATTCCCGTAAAGGCTGCTGCGAAGATTCGAAAGCTTGCGCCGCAATTCCAGAAGGCGCCGCAGCGGCTCTACCTGGCGCGCGATGCTCTGCGGTTCGAAATCGGCAATGCTGGCAAAGCGAAGATCGACGCCCAACTGGGTGTCGTCGTTAGTCAGCCGGTTGTCGACGCGGAAGGCCACGCGGGGCGCCATGCGCGCCATGACCGCGTCAAAGTTGTCACGATCGATTTCGATGAACTTGCGATCTTTCAGAGGGGGAAGCGGCTTCTCGGGCTGCCCGGCGAGATCCGCCAGTACACCCACCACGAAGGGGATCTCCCTCTTTTCGATGGCGCCACCGGTCTCAACATCGTAGGTGATATGGACACGCGGCGGGCGGACACGGGCTATCTTCTTTTGAATGCTTTCCTTTGGCATAGTTTGGCACTCACCCTTCCGTTCACAAAGCCGCCTTTCAGAGCGTCGGCTTCCCAATCACTGCTTGCATACTTACTAATTATAGAAACCACTTCCTACTTTTCAAGCTCTCGAACACGGAAAACCGCGCCTAGTTCCCGTTTCCATAGTTGTAAACTGGACGATTCATGACCTGTTAGACATTTGTTGGGAGAACTTATCACGGTATCGCTTGTTAAGCCTCATGTGAGGCGAGAGTCAGTGGTACCGGAAATGCCCAATGGCGTTTCTCGTTAAAGTAACACCAACATCTGGAAAGTAACTCGTCAAAGCTGTTATATTCGGTTCGTCCACAGATGCTTTTAACCACTCGGGTGGCTGCCCGTTATGAAATGCGGGAGAAGTTGGGAGAAGGCGGGATGGGTGTGGTCTATCGCGCCTTCGATTCCAAGACCCGTAGCGAGGTTGCGTTGAAAGCTATGCGGGATATCTCCGATCCGGCCGCGGTCGAGTTATTCACTCGTGAGTGGAGCGTACTGGCGGGGATGAGCCACCCGAACATCGTGGATGTTCGTGACGTGGGGGAGATCGACGACAACGGTAAAAGAACGCCGTTCTTCGTAATGCCCCTGCTCAATGGATTTACCCTGGCAAAATTAATCGAAGTATCCGATCCCAGGCTATCACCTGCATTCATTGTTGAACTGATGTTACAAGTCTGCCGTGGGCTCCAAGCCGCGCACGAACGCGGCTTAGTTCATCGCGACTTAAAGCCCAGTAACATCTTTGTCCTGGAAGATGACACGGCTAAGATCATAGACTTCGGTGTAGTTCACCTGGCGGATGCCCATTCGCTCACAGGCCATAAGGGCACATGGCAATACATGGCGCCCGAGGTGACGGAACTTCACCCTGCTACTCCGGCGTCGGACATATTCTCGCTGGGTGTAATCTGCTATGAAGCTATCACAGGCCGGCGTCCATTCGCGCGACGAACTGCAATTGAGACCGTGGAAGCTGTTAGGAAGTTCACGCCCCCACCAGTGTGCGATGTCCACCCAAGCGCATCGCCGGCGCTTGGGATGGCCGTACACAAGGCAATGGCCAAACAGGCCGTGCATCGTTTCGCCAGCGCCAGGGAGTTTGCCGAAACGCTGCGGAGGGCGCAACTGGGCCAGCCGATCGAGCGCTTTGATCCGTCACGAATTCAGCCGCGAATCGTCCGTGCCCGCAATGCATTTCTGGCCGGCGACTATGCCTTTTCGCGCGAGATTCTGTCGGAATTGCAGTCGGAGGGGCACATCGACCCTGAGATCGGCGCGTTGAGCGCTCAAGTAGACGAGGCATTGAAGCAGGGGAAGATCCGGCAGTTGCTTCGGGATGCGCGGGCAAGGCTGGAGCAGGACGAGCTGACGCTGGCTACGGAGAAGCTGCGGGAGGTCCTGGATCTCGACCCGGAAAACGCAGACGCCCGGTGGCTGACGAGCGAAGCGGAACAACAGAGCGCAGTGCGGCAGGTGGAAAACTGGCTCGCGGCAGCGCGGCGCCACTTGGACCGTTGCGATTTCATACAAGCCCGCCAGACCATAAGATCGGCGCTGGGCGCAAGGCCGGGCGACGCCAGGATTACCGAGCTGCTGCACACGATCGAAGAGACGGAGCGGGCCTCGGTCCGCAGGCACGCCGAGCGGGAACAGCTCTACGACTCGGCTGTGCGCACCTATCACATGGGGGAGATGAACGCCGCCCTAGAGAAGATGGACAGGTTACTGGCGTTAGCGGAGGCCGAACCTGGCCGTGCGGCGGAGCGCGTCGGCGTATACAGGAACTTCCATGAGCGGCTCCGCGCCGAGCGTGAGACGATCACGAACGCGCAGGGCGAGGCGCGAAGACTGCTGGCTGCGCGGGATTTTACGAAAGCTCTCGAGCTTTGCGACCGCCTGCTGGTTCAGTTTCCAGGAAATCCACTGTTCCAGTCGCTGCGACTGGAGGCGGCGGAGAGTCAGCGGCGCGAGATGGCGGCTTACATGGCCGAGATCCACGGGCGCATGGAAGGGGAGGACGATTTAGACGGGAAGGTGGAGATTCTGCAGGAGGCCGCGAATCGCTGCCCGGAAGAACCGCAATTTCAGGAATGGCTTAAACTGCTGCGCGACCGGCGCAACCTGGTGCACTCGATCGCCGCCAAGGCGCGCCAGTACGAGGAGCAGAACCATTTCGACCTGGCGCTCAGTCAATGGGAGCTGCTCCGCGGAGTGTGTCCCCGTTATCCCGGACTGGCCTTCGAAATGGAACACGCGGCGCGGCAGCGGGAACGGCAGGATCGGGAGGACGCGCGGCTGCAGCTGGTGCAGAAGGTGGATCGCGCCCTGGAATCGCGCACTTTTGAGGAAGCGCACGACCTCGCGCTGGCGGCCCTGGCCGATTACCCGCACGATACGGAGCTGGTTCGTCTTGCGCGGCTGGCGGAAGAAGGTGCGTCGAGCGCCTTGGAAGTCCGCCGGCTGCTGGGAGAGGCACAAGCCGCCGGCGACGCGGGCCGGCTTGACGACTGCCACAGCCTGTTGGAGCGTGCGATGGAACTCGACGATCGTCACCCGGCGGTCCGCGCGGCTCTGGCTGGGGCGTTCATCGAACAGGCTCGGCGGTTGGTCGATGAAGACTGGCGCCAGGCGGAGGTGCTGATCGAGAAGGCGGCGGCGGTGGATGGCGCGCACACCGCACTGAAACAAATGCGGCTGATTCTGGCCGACGCGCGGCGCAAAGAGGAGGTGGCGCGATGCCTCAGCGAAGCGCGCGAGCTGCAGCGGGCGGGCAACCTGGAAGCCCCGCTGGCAAAGGCGCCGGACGCTTCGGCGAGCTACCCGAACGACCGTCAACTGGCGCCGCACGGCGCGCCAGCGAAAAGCCTGGCGGAAGGGGAAAAGCGGATTGAGGAGGGCAGGCAGCCGAGCGGTCCCCGCGATGCCACGCTCTTCTCACGCACGCAGTACGGGTTTGAGGTTCCACTGCCGCCGCCGGCAGAAACGGCGCCCCCCGCGGTAGTGAGGGAAGTGGCTCCGAGGCAGCGGTCGAAGGGCATTACGCTCGGCCTGCGGCGATGGGCGGCTCGGACTCGCGAGAAGGGGCAGGCTTTAGGTAACGGCCTCGCAGACTTGCGCCGGAAGGCCGCGGCAACTCTGAAGCAAACATCGTCGTTCGTGCACTGGCAGGTCCCGGCGAGGATCCGCACGCTTCCGTCGGTGCGGTATCCGGCGCGAAGAGTGTGGATTCCGGCGGTGGTTGTGCTGTCGATTGGACTCCTGATTGTCGCAAGGGAGATTAACCGGCCCGCCAAACCCCCGGCGACCTCGAGCGCGACACCGCAAACACGAGTGGTCATCACCACCAGTCCGCTCGATGCAAGCGTCACGATCGACGGCCGGCTGGAGGAGCGGAGGCAGATCGACCTGGCAACCGGAGGCAAGCACCTGGTAACGGTGTCGAAGCCCGGCTATGTGCCGATTCGGGTGGAGGAATCGCCGCGGTCGCAGTGGAATTTCACCTTGGCTGCGGAACCGCTGCGCTTAAGCATCTTCACGGCCGAACCGGCAGGCACGGTGTTTCTGGACGGAAAGCAGGCAGGCGAGTTGACGCAAGGGGTGCTCGTGGATCTCGCAGTGCCGGCCGACGGCGCGTCCCACAAGATGGCCGTTCGGACCGCGGCCGGCGATCTGTTTGGAGCAGCGTTTATAGCGTCGGCGGGCACGCGGGCGATGCTCGACCCCATCGACGCGAAGGGCCTGATTGCGGTCAGCAGCCTGTGGAACGACGCAACCGTATACAGCGGGACTCCCGATCGCCGCCTTGTGTTTGGCGGCGAACCCGCACAAACGATCCCAGCCGTGGGATTGAGCCTGGCGCTGACGGCGCAGAACCGGCAGTTCCAGTTGATGACTCGGGGTAACCCGGAATTCTCCGTCGAGTCCGCCAACGGGCCGGTTCTTTCGTTCTGGCTGACGGGTAGTCGCACGGCCCTGCCGTACGCGATTGTGGGCGTGGATGCGCCGGACGCTCACCTATACCTGGATGGGCGGGAGATCAAACGGTTGAAGAACGGATACTGGCGCGTACAGCAGCCGCCGGGCACGTATGCGCTGAAGATCGCCGCCGACGGATTCTTCGACTACGAAGAGACGCTCAATTTCAAGGAAGGCGACGTGCTGAACCTGCACCCCGAGCTGAAGCCGAAGCCGGTGCTTTCTACGCTGAGCATCGCGAAAGGAACGCCCGGTGCGGAGGTGTGGCTCGGGGGCAAATCGATCGGGCGGGTGGATGACAGCGGCGCATTTTCCGCAGCGGACCTTGCTCCGGGCGAGTGGGCGGTCGAACTGCGTGAGGCCGGCTACGAACCGAAGCAGCTCAAGGTGCATCTCACCGCAGGGCAGAACGCCAGCCTGTCGAACGACGAGGCTTCACTGACGCCATTCGGGAAGATCGAATTTCAGATTTCGCCGCTCAACGCCAAGGTTCAGTGCCGCGATGGTGATACGGTGGCGGATGGACGCACCTCCGGCACGGTAGCGGTGCCGGCGCGGCGATACCGGGTGACAGCCTCAGCCGAAGGATACGAAAACGGCGCGGCAGAAGTGAATGTGAAGCCAGGCGAGACAGCGAAAGTGGCCCTGGTGCTGCACGCCATCCCGGCTGCAGCGCCGGCAGCACCGAAGCCGGATGCGCCGACGCCGGCGAACTTGTTTCTGGATGGCCCACGGCTGCGGCGTGAAGATGACGGCTGGTCGCTGACGGGTCCGGGCATTGCGTGGCTCGTGCCAGGGATCCGGCGCCTGGTGGTTTCGATCATCAAGCCCGATCGCGGCCGATTGGACCTGCGGATCGACGCCGACTCCAAGAATGGCGTCGCGTACGAGTTCGACGGGCGCCGCCTGCGCCGGACGTCAACGCTGGCGGGCAAGCACACGAGCATGAACCTGTTGAAGCCGGCAAAGGGTATGGCTCAGCTGACGGCATCGGTACTGATCGAATCGCGACGCATCGTTCTGAGCGGCGCCGACGGGGCGGTTATAGAGGAGCTGCATTCCGATAACGCCGATTTCAGCGCGGGAAAGGTCGGAATCATGGGTGACGCCCATTTCATCATCCGGTCGTACTGATATGCCAGGACCTTCCTCAGACGTGCGGCACTCAATGGCAGCGGAGCTTCCGGGCTCGCACGACCGGCTGGCGCTGCTGTATGAGGGTATCCTGACAGCGATTGTGCGCATTCAGTCCGGGCGGCAACAGCTGCAAAGCGCGGACGCGTTCCGCCAGCGCATCAAGGGTGCCTTGGGAGATATTGCGGAGGCCGCGCTGCGGCGCGGATACAACAGGCAGCTTGTGCAGGATGCCAGCTTTGCGGTAGTTGCATTCCTGGACGAAGCGGTGCTGAGTTCGCAAGGTCTCGGGCAGGCGCAATGGGCACGCAAGAATCTGCAGGAGGAGCTTTTCGAGCAGCGCTCGGCAGGGGAACTGTTTTTCCGCCACTTGGAGGACCTGCGAACGCACGAGGATTCGACACAGCTTGCCGAGGTGCTCGAGGTTTACTATCTCTGCCTGCTGCTGGGTTATGAGGGCCGGTACGCCTCGGGGTCGAAGGCGGAACTCCACATCATGATGGACAACGTACGCGAGAAGATCGAACGCGTATTCGGCTCGCAGGCGCACTTTTCGCCGGACTGGATGCAGCCCGACCAGACTCCTGCTGTGGCTGCGCCCGATCCCCTGCCGCGGCGGCTGCGCTTGGCGGCAGCGGGCGCGGCAGCGGTGGCGCTGCTGTGCTTCTTCACGTTCTCCTGCCACCTTCACCTGAAGACAGACCAGTTGGAGGGTTTGGCGAAGCAATCGGCGACACGGTGAGCCTATGGAGAAGAACGCCACCAGCTTACGCAGAATCTTCGGCCTGATTCTTCTGTTCCTGTTTTTTGAGGGCGTAGTGGCCGGGGTAACGGCTCTGTTTGCGCAGGAGGCCAGCGTGTTCGCGGCGTGCGCGATTATGACGCTGCTGGCGCTGGCTGTTTGGATCGTCGCCGTCGTGGTGGCGCGCACTCCGTCGCGAAAGGCTGCGTCAGGCGATAGCGCACCCGCGGAGGCGCCGCCTCAGAGATTGGCGCCCTCTACGAGCGCGTTCGCCGAAGAGATCAAGCGGCTGATGGTAGAGGCGAACGGCAGGCTGGCCGGCGCTCCCGGAAGCACTGTAAGGCCGCAGTTGAGCACGCTTCCCCTGTACCTGGTGGTGGGGCTGCCGGGAGGGGGAAAGACCAGCGCGGTTGCGAACTCGGGTCTGGAGCCGCGACTGCTCGCCGGCGAAGTGTTTCGCGATGCCCGCATTATCGCCACCGCGGTGTGCAATTTCTGGTTTGCCGGCGGTGCCATTTTCGCGGACGTCTCGGGGCGGGTATTCGCCGACGAGCCCGGCAACTGGGAGAGCCTGCTGCGCCTGCTGAGCGGGCGTCGGGCGCTGCCTTTCTGGCGAAGGTTGTTTGTGACGGAGGAGACCCGGACCAACCTACGGGGCGTGGTGCTGGTGTATGACACCCGGAACTTTGTGAGCACCGGCGAGCAGCATTCCGCCGACGCTCGCAGGGTGCACGACCGGTTGCAGGCCATCGGAAGCGTCTTCCGCGCTGACTTCCCGGTTTATACGCTCTTCGCCGCGATGGATGAGGTGCCGCATTTCGCCGAGTTCTTTGCGCACTTGGCCGAGGCCGAGGATCGGCGGACGATGGGGGCCACGCTGCCGATCGCGGCGCCGCAGACCAATCGCGAAGTGTATGCGGAGGTGGCCGGCCGGACACTCGCCCAATACTTCAACCGCCTGTGCGCCTCACTGGCCGCCAAGCGAATCACGATGCTGGCACGGGAGGATTTCCCCAGCCGCAAGCCGGCGATTTACGAATTCCCGCGCGAATTGAAGCGGCTGCGCGGCGACCTCGTACAGTTTCTGGTGGACGTTTTCCGGCCCAATCCGCTGCAGCGCGGCCCGAAGTTGCGCGGGTTTTACTTTTCGGGAGTTCGCCAGGCCTCGCGTGAACTGGCGTTGCCGGAAATTCCCGGCGGGACCTCGCTTTCGCGTCAGAGTTCGGACGCGACCTGCTTCTTCGGTCCGAAATCCCGCATAGCGGCGAGCACGATGACTCCGGTGGCCGGCCAGACGCCGACGGTAATGCGGTGGGCATTCTTACCGGAATTGTTCGCCGGTGTCGTGCTATCGGATCGTGCAGCGCAGGACTCCGCCGCTGCCAGCCCAATTTCCAGCAGGCCGCGAAACATCGCATTCGCCGCGGCAACCGCCATGCTGTTGTTGCTCTGCTTGTGTTGGACGATTTCCTGGTCGGGGAACGGGCAATTGGTGGATAAGGCCGCTGCTGCTGTAACGGACGCTAGGGATACCAATGGCGGGCAACTGTCGATAGAAGGGCTGCGCCGCCTCGATCGACTACGGCTGGAGTTGGCGGACTTGCAGACATACGAGAGCGGCGGACCTCCGCTGAGCCTGCGCTGGGGGCTCTACAGCGGAGATCGCGCGATTGCGGCAGTGCGGGCGGCATATTTCGAGCACTTTCGCCGCATGTTTCTCGACCCGTTCCTCGGCTCCACAGAGGCAGCTTTCGCGCAATTGCAGCCATCCACTGCTAGTACGGGGTATTCGAATCTCCAGACCCGGCTGAAGGTATATCGCACCATCGCCGCGGGCGCGTGCAAGCCGGACAAACCGCTGCTGGATCGCACTCTGTCCGCCGCGCTGCCAGGCCACGCTGCGTGGTCGCCGGACGCCGAGCGGCTGGCCAGCGCTCAGATCGGCTTTTACACGGCAGAGTTGCTGCGGGCCAATCCCTACCGCGGACAGATTGCGGAAAACGAAGAAGCGGTTCGGAAGGCCCAGGCATACCTTGCGGGGTTCCGCGGCCCCGACCGGCTGCTGCGAACACTGCTCGAGCGCGTGAATGGCGAGCACGCGGCTGTAACGCTGGCGAGTTACTCACCGAACTACCATGCGGTGCTGAGCGGTCCCGACGGCATCGAATGGGCGTACACGAAAGAGGGCCGGGACGAGGTGTTGAAAAAGATCCGGGAGCGCGATTTCGCGGCCGCGGGCGAGCCGTGCGTGATCGGCGCGTCCGCCGCGGCCGCGGGCCTGGCGAACCTGCTGCCCGGCGAGAGCGCGTCTTCCGAAGCGGTCGAGGACCTGTACATCCGCGAATTCATTCAGCGCTGGAAGCAGTTTCTGGCTGGCTACCGTGTCATGCCGTATCACGATCCGCAGGATGCCGCGGGCAAGCTCGCGATCCTCTCGGACGGCAATCGTTCGCCGCTGCTGGCGTTGCTCTACATGGCTTCCAGCAACACTTATACAGCGGCTCCGCAGACGGAAACGCCCATCACCAGCGCTGCGCGCCCTGCGGCAGACCGCGTCGCGGAACGCGGGCTGGACCGCTGGTTCCCAAGGCTTCGGCGCGGGAGCCAGGCGGCCCACGACATCGTCAAACCCGCGGCACCGGCAGCGGAGTACGCGACTATGACAGATATCGCGCGGGCGTTCCAGCCAGTTTGGGCCGCGGTGGATCCGCAGAATGCCGATCGGTTCTCGGGACCGCAGAACGCTCCGTACATGGGCGCGTTGGCGGAATTGGGCGATGCGCTGCGGGCGCTCGGTCGTGACGCCGGGGCTGCGCCCGATTTGTCCTTGTGGAACGCGGCCAACAATTCTGAAGCGAAGGCTGTGGCGGGTGCCAGGCAGATGGAAGCGAACCTGAATCGCACCCCGGAGGATATTGACACCCAAGTGAAACGGCTGATCGAGGAGCCGATCGAGCATGTTCATTCGATTCTGCCGGCGAATCCCGGGCAGTTAGTGGCGCAGCCCGCCAACGCCGCGGCAGCGAAACTGTGCCGAGACTTCGACCAGCTTCGCAGGGCCTATCCGTTGAATGCGACGTCGGCAACGGACCTGAGCCTCGATGCCTTCAACCGCTACTTTGCGCCGGGAACGGGAGAACTCGCACAGTTCGTGCAGCAGCCGCCCCTGGCAGGATTGCTGGTGCGGCAGGGAAAGGTGTGGGTGCAGAATGCGGCTGCCGCGCAGCCGCACCTATCCCCGCAATTCCTGCAGGCGCTATCGGCGCAGACGCAGGTTTCCGAAATGCTCTATCCGAATGGCGTGCCGCAGCCGCATCTCGAGTATGCCGTATCATTGAACGCGTCCGGGCGGATTCCGTTCGACTTCGATAGCGGCGGACAGAACAGCAGGTTCACGGGCTTCGGATCGACGGTTCCGTTGAAGTTCTCATGGCCCGATTCCGGCGCCGGCGGAGCGAAGCTCACCTTGCGCACCGCGCTCACCGTGCAGGCGGTTGGTCCCGGCGTGTGGGGGCTGTTCCGGCTGCTCTCGAAAGCGCAGGCGCGCAGCGGCAATGTGTTCATCTTCAGCAAGCTCGGCTTCGAGGGCGATTCTCAGGCGCTGCTGGATGGGGAGGGCAGACCCGTCACGTTGCAGGTAACGGTAGATGCGGGGGCGGCATCGGCGGTGTTCGACCCGAACTTTTTCGCGCGGCTGGGTTGCAGCGGAAGGGCGGTGCAATGACATGACGCCGCCACTAACGTGGAGGAAAACGCGATGAGCCCACAGTCCTCGGCTACGGCGACGCTTACCAACGAAGACCTGCAGGACCGGCACGACCTGACCCGGCAGGTGGCTGCCGTTTGCCGGCAGGAGTTGCGAACCTTTCTGGACGCTCTGGCACCGCTATTCCGGCCGCGAAGGCTCCTGGGAGACTTTGTGGAAGGAAGCGGACGGGAGACCGTGCGAGACGCGCGCGAGAACTTCGACCGATTGCGCGAAGCGTTCGCCGCAGCCTGCGGGCGGCCCTTCGAGCTGCGCCGCGATCTGGCTGCGCCGCTCGAAGCGCCCGCCACCCAGATGCAAATCCACGATTGGGAGTACGTACACAGAGCCAGGACCGATCGCGAGGCGAGATCCATTGCGGTAACCGCGCCGCTGACCTGGGTGCTGATGTATCCGTCTGTTTACTCGCTCTCCATGATGCGGCAGGTGGCGGCGGGCAAGCAGGAGCGGAACTACGACGCGGTGCACGCCTTTGCGTTGCGCGCCTGCATTTTAAAGCTGCTGTTGGAACGGGAACCTCATTTGACCTCTGTGCTGGAAGGGCTGCGCTACCAGGTGGAGATCCGGAAACTACCGGAGCTGGGAGAACTGCGGCTGGTGACGCTTTCCGCGCCGGTAGCGACCTGCCGGCCGCCAGACGATTTACTCCTGGTAGCCACGGGACTTTCCGGCCGCGCCGTGTTCCAGGAGGTGCTGGACATCGAAAGCGCAAACCAGATTCGCGACCCGGTGCGCGATCGGATTTCCGGCATCCTGCGAGAGCACCTGGCGGGTCACACGAGAGAGGAGCAAGGCCGATGACGACGGTGAAGAAACGCCGGGTGGTGTGGTCGAATGGCATGTTTTTGACACCGCAGCATTTTCAGCTGCAAGACGAGTACTTCGAGGAAGCCCTGCAATTCCGGCTGGACGTGGCGACGTTTGCCAATCGCGGCCTGTCTCGCATCGCGATCGATGAAGCGGCTCTGGCCAACGGATTCTTCCGCATTCACTATTGTCAGGGCGTGATGCCCGACGGTGTGACCTTCAACATGCCGGAGGCCGATGAGGTGCCGGCGGGGCGCGCGGTGGAGGAGTTGTTTGGGCCCACGCAGCAGACGCTGGATGTGTACCTGGCGATACCGGAGGCGAAGCCTTCGGGACGGAATTTCAGCCTGGCCGAAGGCGAGCCGCAAGATGCGGGCGGGCGCGGCCTGGCGACGCGATTTGCGGCCGAAGTGGCGGTGGTCCCCGATGCCACAGAGGCCGGCGACGAGCGGCCGATCCAGTTAGCGCGCAAAACCTATCGGCTGCTGTTGGAGGGAGAGCGGCTGGATGGCTTCACCGCGATGCGAATCGCGCAGATTGCGCGGAACTCGAAGGGCGAGTACATTCTCAGTTCCAAGTTCATTCCGCCGCTGCTGGATATCGTGGCCAGCGAATACCTGATGACGCTGGCGCGAAGACAGATCGAAGTGCTGACTGCGAAGTGCGCGTCGCTGGCCGTGCCGCGCCGCGCGCAAGGGCGCGACGTGGCGGACCTGACGGCATCGGAGCTGGCGAATTTCTGGCTGCTCCACACGGTGAACTCGAACCTGCCCGAATTGAAGCATATCTGGAAGGTGCGGCGCGGGCATCCCGATGTCCTGTTCCGCGCCATGCTGCGGCTGGCTGGCGCGCTCTCCACATTCTCACCCGACGGGAATGCCGCCGAGTTGCCCGACTACGATCATGACGAGGTCGGCCCGTGCTTCACGGATCTCGATCTGCGGATACGCGATCTGCTGGAGACGGTGCTTCCGTCGCGGTGCCTGGCTATTCCTCTCGCGCTTACGGACAAGTTGGTCTGGTCGTGCACGATTCCGGACGACCGGTACTTGAGCGGATCGCAGGCGTTCCTCTCGGTGAATGCGCACATGGCCGTGGATGAGGTGATCGGCAAATTCCCGCGGCTGGCCAAAGCGGCGCCGCCTTCGGAGATCGAGCGGCTGGTGCGGAAGTCGCTGCCGGGAATCGTACTGCGGCACGCTCCGGCGCCGCCGCCCGCGATTCCCATCAAGCTGGAGAGCCAATATTTCACGCTGGGACAAAGCGGTCCGCTGTGGGAGGGCGTGACGCAATCGCGCTCGCTGAGCGTCTTTGCGCCGGGGGAGATCGCCGATCCCAAGATGGAACTGCTGCTGGTTCTTCATTGATGACGAAGGAGACGAACGCCGGTGCCGGAATTCACCTTTAACGAAGGCTCGCTCGAACTGCCGGGTGGATGGGAAGACCGCTCGGTGATCGCGCTGTCGTTTCCTACCGGCTCGCCAAAACCGGAGGCGAGCTTTGCGATTACGCGCGATCGTTCGGCGACAGGAGACCCGTCACTGGCCTCATACGTCGATCGTCAGTTGGTGGACATGGCGAAATCGTGCCCGAAGTTCGAGCTGGTGCGGCGGGAACGGATCGCACTCGAGGGTTCGAACGCAGAGACGATGGAGTTCAGTTGGCGCTCTCCGGATGGAACGTTCGTGCGCCAGACGCAGACCATTCTTCTGCTGAAATCGGGAACGGCGCTGGCGCTGACGGGGACGGCACCGGCCGGGCGCTTCCAGGAGTACTCCGGCGTGTTCGAAGACTTAGTGCGCACGCTGCGGCTGCACAAGGAGCAATAAGCAGTGTCCGCCGCCGAAGCCGCCCAGCAGGCTGCCCGCTTTACAGACTCCGTGGAGCACGGGCTGGGCATGCTCGGCATGCTGGCCGGTATGGTGCTGGGCGCGGTGGTGGGCGCGCTGCTGATTGCGGCGACCGTGGCCACGGGCGGTGGCGCGCTGGCACTGGCACTGGCGGTGGTGGGCGCGGTGGGTGCGACTGCGGGCACCGGTTTGGCCGGCGGACAGTTGGCGCATGGCCTCAGCACGCTCTTTGGCTGTAGCGGCATAGTCACCGGAAACATCATGCCCGCGTGCTCACCGAACGTGCACGTGGGCGGCAAGCCTTCGGCGCGTGCCAAGCTGGACGGCGCGCAATGCAACGGCCTGTTCGGGCTGAACCACTTTCCCAACCCGCTGGAGCTGATTGCAACGGGCAGCAGCAACGTGTACATCAACGGCATGCCGGCGGCGCGGCAGGGCGACAAGCTGGTGTGTGGCGCGGACATCAAGCAGGGTTGGTCCACGGTGCGGATCGGTGGGGGAACGGTGCAGGTTCTGCCGATTCACGATAACGAAGCGTGGCTGCGCGACATTCTGGGCAAGGTGGCGCTGGGCGCCCTGGTGGCGGGGGCACTCCTGCTCGGCGGCGGATTCCTGTGCGGCGCGATTTGCGGCGCGGCGGTGTTGGAGGCGGTGGGAATCGGCGTGGCATTCTTCGCGGGCAACGAGCTGCTTGGTGAGATCGGCGACGCGCTGGGCCCGGGTTGGCGCGACACGCTGCAAGGCGGGTTCGGAGTGGGCGCCAGCCTGTTCGCGGGCTATTCCGGGCTGCGGTCCATCAGCGCGGGCCGGCCGCTGCTGGGAGAGCCGATCGACGGCGTCACGGGCGAAGTATGTATGTGGAACGCGGACTTCGCGCTGCCCGCAGCCTTGGCGCTTACGCTCAAGCGTGAGTATGCCTCCGGCTCGCGCCACCGCGGCTGCTTCGGACCGAAGTGGTGCAGCACGTGGGGGCAGTGGGTGGAGGTTGAGGGCGGCACGGCGACGTGGTTCAGCGGAGATGGCCGCTCGATCGAATTCCCCCTGCCCGAAAATGGTTCGGATTGGGTACGCCATCCACAGGTAAATAAGGTGAGGCTGCGGCGCGCGGGCGGCGGATTCGAAGTGCGGGACGAACAGCGGCACACACTTCGGTTCAGCCATGTTTTTGGCGAGCGATGGCAGCTTAGCGCCATCGAGGATGCGAACGGGCATTCGATCCACTTTTTCTACGATGATGCGGGCGCTTTGCGGCGGGTCGAACACAGCGGCGGTTACCGGCTGCACGTGGAGGGGACAGCGGCGCAGATCCGCCGGATCGCGCTGGCCAGCGGTGCGGAAGAAATCGAACTGGTGCGGTACGAGTACGACGAGAGCGGGCGGTTGGCCGCCGTGATCGACGGGAGCGGACGTCCTTTCCGGTACGCTTACGATGATCAGGCCCGCGTGACACATTGGGAGGATCGCAATGGCACCTGGTACGACTACATTTACGACTCGCGCGGACGATGCATCCACGCCATCGGGCCGGAGCGGCTGTACCATTACCAGTTCACGTACGACGAAACCGCTCGCACCAACACGGCCGCGAATTCCCTGGGTGGGGTCACGACTCTTGTCTACAACGAGCGGATGCAGGTAGTGGAGCGGCGCGACCCTTTGGGCGGCGTGGCTCGCACCGAATGGGATGAACGAAACAACACGCTGCGGGAAACCGACGCCGGCGGGAGAACGGTGGAGCGCGAGTTCGATGGCGACGGCCGCGCGACCCTGCTGCGGGACGGGCTCGGCCGCACGATTCGCATTCGCTACAACTCGCTGGGGCTTGAGGAACAACTGACGGACGGAGCCGGCAATGTCTGGAACCGCCGCTACGACGAACGCGGGAACCTGGTCGCCGCGTGGGGACAGGACGAAGCGCTTTGGAGCTATGAACGCGATGCCTCCGGCAACGTTTCAGCCGTGACCGACCCGGAAGGCCATACGCGTCGCTTCGGCTATGACCGCCGCGGCCTGATGGTATGGTCCGACGATGCGCGCCAGCAACGGACGCATTTTGCGTACGACGGACAGGGCCGGATCCTCGAGCGTGTCGATACCTCGGACCGGCGAACGGCCTTCACCTACAATGCCCAGGGCAAACTGGCAACCGCGAAGCTTTCCGACGGTGCCCGCCTCGCGTGGGAGTACGATCCGGAAGGAAACCTGGTGCGACGGCTGGGACCGGGGGATCGTGAATACTGCTACGCGTATGGTCCGTTCGACCTGTTGCGGGAAGTGCGCAAACCTTCGGGGGGCGTGATCGAACTGAGCTACGACACGGAGGCCCGGCTCATCGGCGTGCGCAATGAGGTGGGCGAATGGTGGCGTTACACCTACGATCTCAACGGCCAGGCGGTAGAACAGCGAGACTTCACGGGGCGCATCCAGCGCTTCGACTACGACGCCTCGGGCCTCTGCACGCGCCAAACGACCGGCAGTAGCCAGACGGTCAACCTGGAATGGGACGCGGCGGGTCAATTGGTGCGCAGGGTGTGTTCCGACGGTACCCGCACGGAATTCGAATACGATCCGCGCGGTCTGATGACGCGCGCCCGCAACAACGCCACCGACACTCAGTTGGATTTGGACGCCTATGGCCGCGTGGTGCGCGAAGTCCGGGATGGCAGAGAGGTCACATCCGAATATGATCTCCGCGGACTGCGCGTTCGCCGCCGCACGTCGGGCGGAAGGGAATGCGAATGGCGCTGGGACCCGAACGGTGAGGTGGAAAGCATGCGCCTCCCCGGCGACCAGTGGCTTGAATTCGTGCGCGACGCGGCGGGCAACAATGTGGAGCGCCGCATGCGTGGCGGTTTCATCCTGCGCCAGCAATACGATGCCGTCGGCCGGCTGCTCGCGCAATCCGCGGGCCTGGAAACTGTCCCCGAAGCCGCCGCCGTAGTGAAGCGCGCATACCGCTACGCGGAAACCGGCGCCCCGGTGGAGATCAGCGATGCCCGCTGGGGCACCGTCCGCTTTGCCTATGATCCCGACGGGCGCATCGCCAGCGCCGAGCGTCAGGGGGCCAGGCGCGAAGACTTCGAGTACGATGCCGCCGGCAACATGACGCGCGCGTCGCTCGCGCTCCATTTCTACAGCGAGGGCGGCCGCCTGCAGCGCGCTGGAGAAACGTCCTACGTCTACGACGGCGACGGACGCGTAGTGGAGAAACGCCAAGGAGACCGCTCCTGGCGCTATCACTGGAACGGCGAGGGCCATCTCACTGCCGTCGAGACGCCGGACGGCCAGTACTGGCGTTATACGTATGACGCCTTCGGGCGGCGGGTCAGCAAGCAAGGCCCGAGCGGCACCATGGAATACCTGTGGGACGGACCCGTCGTAGCCGAAGAGGTGAAGAACGGAAAGTCGGCCGGCTGGGAATACGATCCTGGAACCTTTCGCCCCGTTGTGAAGCAGGAGAACGGTAAAACGTTCGCGTGCGTAACCGACCAGGTAGGCACGCCCCGCGAATTGGTGGATAAAGGCGGCACGGTGGCGTGGCGGGCGCAATTCACTACCTGGGGAGAGGCGCAGGAAGTGGAACTGCGCAAGACAGATTGCCCAATCCGGTTTCAGGGTCAGTGGAGCGACCCCGAAACCGGGCTGCACTACAACCGGTTCCGCCACTACGACCCCAGCAACGCCATCTATCTCAGCCCCGATCCCATTGGACTGGTGGGCGGAACGCGGCAATACGGGTATGTCGCCAATCCGTTGGCGTGGGTTGATCCACTGGGTCTGGCACAGTCGCCGCCAAATAGCCCCTTCTACGAGGTCGGTTTCGAAGCCCAACTACAACAAGGTGTGGACTATCCAGGTCATTCAGACAGGGCTCATTTCGCTGCATCGAACAAGCAACTCTACCAAGCAATGCAGTCGGATCCCCAGTTTGCACAAGCGATGGAGCAGAATTATCCGGGGATAACTCAAGGAGTTGAGCCTGGCCCGAGAGGTGCTTTCCCCAGAAGGTCACCAACTTCGGACACGACTTGGCACCACGTCGCCGACAGGGAAGGCGCAATGCAACTTGTGCCTACGGAGCAGCATCAAGCTTCGGGTCCCGTGCAGGAATCGCTTCACCCCAATCAACGTGGAGGCATGCAAAACTGGGGTGGCGGAAGAGGATGTAAAGGCTAAAGGAGGTTGGATATGCCAGAGATTGAAACGCTTGCAAAGATTCTGAACGAGATCGCCAAGCAACCTTGGGATCATGCGCTTTTTGTGGAAGGTAATTGCCCTTGGCGCGAAGATGCCCGCTGCGCAGTTTTAAACCCTGATGATTCAGACGACCCGGACGAAGATCCGCCCTTTGCAAAAGAATCTGGTTTGAAGTACGCCCTCAACGTGCAGCAAGCGCGAAGTGTTGTTGAAAATCTGAGGCAACAGATGCCACAGGCTGGGCCTTCCGATCTCACTGATGCGTTCAATTTTTATGCCAAGAACGACGCCTTTATCCGCGTCGGCGCTTCCGGCATGCGGTGATGTTCCGATAAAGGTTAGTGTTCGGCTAAAGCTAAAACAGCCGGGGACCAGCCCACCGAATCTTAGGCCATTGATAGAACGTCGCGAATTCCGAACGACCCAAGATTCTGCCCAGGGAGTCGGCGAGCTGGCGAGATCCGGAGGAGGGGACGCAGTGTTGGTGTGGCAACTGCGACTACGATGTTTCGACCTGTTTGCAGGGGGGCAGTGCTTTGCATGTTTTGCTTCTGGAGGATGCCGCTGCGCCCGCACCTCGATGGGCTCGGTGTGCTGAAGACAAACGTTGGCGACCGAACAGCCCCATACTGAAACGAATAAATGGTGCCGAACCTCAGACTGTTTTACGGCAATTTCGAGGTGGGGACCATTCACAACGCGCTCCAAAACGACGGCACGTGCCACGGCACGATCGACCTCGACTGGGGCGGTGATACAAAGGCTCAAGAGGCGGGGTTGGGCCGCCAAATCGCCGACTTTATCCGCTTCACCGAAGACTGGAATGAAAGGGTTCATCGCGACGAGCCGGCCGATGCCAGCGAATTCGATCCCTATTCCGACCTGCTGAAGTCGCGGCAATGGTCCACGCGGGACGAGAAGGGCAAGGTGAACCAGATCATCGACGCTCCGGTATTTTTCACGGGAGGAGAGGTTTCGTGGCAGATCGACTAATGCTGTAGGCTCAACATCGGCCCATCGTTGTGCGCGCCTCCCAATGCGCCAACGGCCGCGACTGCGAATATCAGCCACCTCAGCGCCCATCAACCCTGGATTAAAATCTACCTATGCTTCTCCGATCCGCCTGCCTGCTACTCGTCTCGTTTCGCCTCTTCGCCGCCCTTCCGACACCCGAGGAATACTTCGGGCATCCCATCGGCGCCGACCGTACCGTCATGGATTGGGACAAAGTGGTTGCCTACTTCCAGCTACTCGCCAAAGGCAGCGACCGCATCCGCGTCGAAGAGCTGGGCAAGACCGCTGACGGCCGGCCATTTATCGCGGCCACCATCGCCGACTCCGCCACGTTGAAAAACCTCGATCACTTCCGCGATATTCAGCAGCGCCTCGCCGACCCTCGCCGTACGCCGCCGTCCGCGGCCGAAGAGTTGGTACGTGATGGCAAGGTCGTCGTGCTGATCACCTGCTCCATTCACGCAACGGAAATCGCTTCCACCCACAGCGCCGTCCTCTATGCGCACCGCCTGCTGACCGAGGACTCGCCGCGCAATCGCGCGATCCTCAAGGACGTCATTCTGATTCTCGTGCCATCGCTGAATCCCGACGGCGTCGATATCGTGACGCGCTGGTATCGGAAAACGCTCGGCACGCCATTCGAGGGTACGAACCCGCCTGAGCTTTACCACAAGTACGTCGGCCACGATAACAACCGCGACTGGTATATCTTCTCGCAGCCCGAAACGCGCCTCACCGTTTCCAAGCTGCATAACGTCTGGCATCCCGAAATCACTTACGACGTCCACCAGATGGCTGCCAACGGCGCGCGCCTCTTCGTTCCGCCGTGGCTCGATCCCACTGAGCCCAATATCGACCCCATCCTTATGCAGGAGATGAACATGATGGGAACGTCGATGGCGACGGACCTCACTGCCGCAGGCAAGACCGGTGTCGCGATTCACGGCGTCTACGATTTCTGGACGCCCTCGCGCCACTTCATGGCGTTTCACGGCGGCCTGCGCCTGCTCACCGAGTCGGCGAGCGCGCGTATCGCGACTCCGATCACCCTCAGCGCCGATCAGATCGCGTCGAACGCGCTCGGGTACAATCCGCGCGAGCGCTCGTGGAACTATCTGGAGCCCTGGCTCGGCGGCACATGGCGCCTGCGCGACATTATCGACTATCAATTGATCGCGTTCGATTCCTGTCTGTACAATGCCGCGCTCCACCGTCCCGAGCTTCTGCGCAACTTCTATCGAGTGGCTCAGCGGCAGATCTCGCGCAGCGATCCTGAGGCGTTCGTCATCTCTGCCACGCAGAGAGATCCCGGAGCCACGCGCAAGCTCATCGAGACGCTGCGCTTCGGTCAGGTCGAGGTGGCGCGCGGCGCCGACGGCGGCGCCATCGTCTCCATGCACCAGCCTTACAGCGGATGGGCCAAGACGCTGTTGGAGCGCCAGGATTATCCGCAGGACCTGCTCTATCCCGGCGGTCCGCCAAAACGTCCGTACGACGTCACGGCCAACACGCTCCCCCTCCTCATGGGAGTCGACGTGCAGATCTCGAAGAGCCCGGTCGCAGCTTCGGGTGCGTGGCGGGCGCCCGAGCCGGCAGCCGGACCACTGCTGAAAGCTTCCGATACCGATTCCTGGTTCGCCGTGAATCGCGCGTGGAGCCAGCGGCAGCGCGTCTGGCGCGATCCCGCCACCGGCGACTTCTCGCTTGCCGCCCGTGCCGGATGGAACGAGCTCAAACGCCCTCGCGTCGCGCTCTATCAGGCCTGGACCGCCAACATGGATGAGGGCTGGACGCGCTGGCTCCTCGAACAGTTCGGGTTCGCGTACACAACGGTCCACAATGCCGACATCCATGCCGGCGCGCTCCGTGCGAAATTCGACTCCATCGTGATTCCCGATCAGGCGCCCAACAGCATCGAAAACGGTCACCGCGCCGGGACTATGCCGCCCGAGTACAGCGGCGGACTTGGCCCGCAGGGCGCCCGAGCCCTCCAGGAATTCGCGGAGGCCGGTGGCACTCTCGTCTTTCTCAATGGTGCATCGGAGTACGCCATCTCGCGCATGGGAGTGCAGGCCAAGACCGTGACACCGACGCGCGCCGGCCGTGGCGGCGAGCCCGATCCCACCGGCGGCGACCGCGTCTCTGGCTCCGCCGAGTTCTACTCGCCCGGCTCTCTGTTGAACGTCAAGGTGGATACGCGCAGCCCGCTCGCTTATGGCGTTCCCGCCGAAATCGCCATCTGGAGCGAGCAGAGCCCTGCCTGGGATACGCAACTTCCGGTTGTGGCCCGCTATCCTGAGAGTCACGTGCTCGCCTCGGGCTGGCTCGTCGGCGAAAAGGTGATTGCCGGCCGCGCGGCCCTCATCGATGCGAAGATGGGAAGCGGGCACGCCATCCTGTTCGGCATGCGCCCGCAGTATCGCGCCCAAAGCTATCTGACGTTCAAGATGTTCTTCAATGCGCTGTTGTATGCGGCGCAGGAGCACCCGTAGCCTCAGCCCGTCGGCTCGCTCCGGCGATTTGTCGGCTGGCGATGCTATGCTGTTGCTGCCATGCCCAGCATCTTTCGCGAGCAGCTCCTCGCCGGCCGCGTCGCATTCGTCACCGGCGGGGGAAGCGGAATCGGACAGCGTATCGCCGAGCGTTTCGCCCAACACGGCTGCACGACCATTCTCGCCGGCCGCAAGCAGGAGAAGCTCGAAACCGCAGCCTCATTGATTCGCGATGCCGGCGGGCCCGGCGCTGTCGAACCGCTTGACGTCCGCGATTACGACGCCGTAGCCGCCGCGCTCGATCGCTCCCATCGCCGGTTCGGTGAAATCGATATCCTGCTGTGCGCCGCCGCCGGCAACTTTCCCGCGCCTGCCGCCGCCATGTCGGCCAATGGCTTCAAAGCCGTGGTCGATATCGATCTCCTCGGCACGTTCAACACATGCCGCGCCGCCTGGCCGCACCTCCGCAAACCCGGCTCTTCGGTTCTCGCCATCTCCGCCAATCACGCAGTCATGCCTATCGCCTTCCAGTCGCATGTCTGCGCGGCCAAGGCCGGCGTCGAGCTGCTCATCAAAACCCTCGCCCTCGAATGGGGACCCGACGGTGTCCGCGCTAACTGCATCACGCCCGGCCCTACCGCCGATACCGAAGGTATGAGCCGTCTGGCTCCTACCGCGGAAGCCCGGCGCTCCATCGAAGCCGCCATTCCCCTTCGGCGATTCGGCACCAAGGACGAGCTTGCTGATCTGGCGCTGTTCCTCGCCTCCGACGCTGCCTGTTACATCACCGGCGCCGTATTGGTCTGCGATGGCGGTGCATCCCTAAGCCGCCCCGGCTTCACCGCCGCGGTCCAGACTGCCTGAAGAATCGCCGTCCGCCGGACTCGCATCCCATACGACGTTTCTGCCTTGGGCTCTCCACTCGTCTATTCGTTGCTGGTACCGTGCCTCCAGGAATCCACGGCGAACTTTCATCGTCGGCGTGAGCAGCCCGTTGGCCACCGTCCAAGGCCCGTCCACCACCACGATCATCGAGAGCCGCTCAAACGGTTCCACCACGGCGTTGACCGCTTCCGCCGTGGCCCACAGCGACTCCTCCATCCGCCGGCGTTCGCCTGCTTCGCGGCACCCTTCCCGCGCAGCGTCGGAAAGGGTCACCACCGCGAACGGGCTCGGCTGCCCGCTTCCCATCAAGCAGCACGCCTCGACCGCCGGATGTTCCATCAGGCGCGCTTCGATCGGCGCAGGCACTACGTATTTACCCTTGCTGGTCTTAAACTGCTCCTTCACGCGCGAGACAATTTGCGTCTGCCCGTCCGCGCCCACCGTCACCACGTCTCCCGTCTTAAAAAAACCGTCCTCGGTGAATGACTCGGCGGTCATTTGCGGCTCCCGGTAGTAGCCGATCATGTTCATGGGACTCCGCACCAGCAGCTCGTTGTTTGCCCCCAGCCTGGTCTCCACGCCGTCCAGCGCCACGCCCACCCAACCCGGCCGCACCGCTGAAGGGTGCGGAAGATGCGTGATCATCGTTTCCGTCATGCCGTAGCCTTCGAGCAGAGGAAGCCCCAGATTCCGGTACCACAGGAAGACGTCAACCGGCAGGGGCGCCGCTCCGCATGCCGCGTATCGCACGTACCGGAATCCAAGCCCTTCGAGCACGCGCCGCTTTACCACGCGATTCAGCCGCGGAATCCGCAGCAGCATATCGAGCTTGCTTTTAGGAACCTTCGCGTACACGCCCTGCTGCATCTTCACTAGCAGGCGCGGTACAAACGCCAGCAAAGTGGGGCGGGCGCGGCCGATATCTTTCAGGAACGTCTCCAGTCCTTCGGTAAAAAACAGGTGCCAACCGAGAATGCATCCCAACCCCTCTGCCGCGACGCGCTCCACAATATGTGCCAGGGGAAGGTACGAAAGCACACGCTGATCCGATCCCAGAGCCAGATGGCTCGTGAGTATCTTCGCGTTGTATGCGAGACTCCCGAAGCGATGCATCACCCCTTTCGGCGCCCCTGTAGTGCCGGAAGTGTAAATGATGGTCGCCATTTCGTCCGCGGTGCGAATCGGGCAGCCGGCAATCGGCTGGTTGGCATCCACCAAATCCTGCCATCCTAAATCCGCGCTGCTGCGGGCGTTGGGGAATGCAATCCAGGTGAGGCCGGGGAGGTCAGTAGCCCTTGCCACATCCCGGTCGTCGGTTGCGCCGACAAAGCATGCCTTGACCCCGGCGTGTTCCAGAATCCGCCGTATCGTCTGTGCTCGGAGCGACGGATAAACTGGGACACTGACGTGCCCCGCCATCCAGATAGCCAGGTCACTCAGAATCCACCAGGCGCAGTTTCGGGAGAGAATGGCGACCCGCGATCCAGGCTCCCAATCCTGTGCTTTTAAGTACGCGGCTATGCTGCGTGCTTCGCCTAGTGCCTGCGTCCATGTCCATTCGCGTACCTGTCCCCCGCCGAAGGGTTGCGTGAGAAAGACGCGGTTCGGCTGTTCCCGTTCCCAGCGGTAAACGCGTTCAAGGGGCAGGTCGGATGCGGGGACGCCCATGGGGTTGCTACCGGTCTTCAGATAGGCAGCGGGTTGCCGCTTGCCTTTTTAACTTACCCGTGGGTAAGATATCAATGACTGCCCTCGTTTGTCAAGGCCCGGGTGAAGTGCCCTACGTCATGCCCCACCACGCAGCCGCCAACTCGCCGCACCGCAAGGCTTTCCTGAGCCGCCGCCGCGACCCCGAAACCAAACGCGAAGCCGTCCTGGCCACTGCCGCCCAGCTCTTCCTGGAAAAGAGTTACACCCGCACGTCGATGAACGACGTCGCCGACCGCCTCCGCATCACTAAACCCGCTCTCTACTACTACTTCCACAACAAGGAAGAGATTCTTCTCGAATGCTATCGGCTGGGCACAGCGATGATCGAAGAAACCCTCAACAGCCTCGCGGCTCATTGCGGCACCGGTCTGGAAAAGGTCGAAGCTTTCATCTACTCTTACGCCAACGTGATGACCGTAAACTTCGGCCGGTGCGTTATGCGTCTCGATGAAGGTGATCTTTCCACCTCCGCCCTCGCCGAGGTGCGTGCTTATAAACGCAAAATCGACCGCCGGCTGCGCGCTTTCATACAGGAAGGTATCAGCGACGGCTCCATTGCCTCTGCCGATCCCAAGCTCGCCGCATTTGCCATCGCCGGTGCTCTCAATTGGATCTGTATCTGGTATGAACCGGAGGGACAGCTCTCTCCGGAAGAGATTGCCAAACACTTCGCGCAAACGCTGACGCGGGGCCTGGCCGCCAGACCTCACTCCGCCGTTCGCGCGCCCAGGAGCTCGCATGATCGCTCAAGCTGATACCAAACCTGCGCCGCCCGGTTCGCCGGCGCACGCTTCGTCCATCCTCATCCGCAGGGCATCCGTGCTCGGCGCGGGAACCATGGGAGCGCGCATCGCCGCTCACCTCGCCAACGCCGGAGTGGACGTCGTTTTGCTCGACCTCGCCTCCGATGCGCCCGCGCGCAACAAGGTGGCCCAGCAGGCGCTCGATAATCTCAAGAAGTCGAAGCCTGCTGCTTTCTTCGATCCCCCCATCGCCGCGCGTATCGCCATCGGCAACTTCGATGACGACGCCGCCCGTGTCTCCGATTGCGACTGGGTGATCGAGGCGGTCACCGAAGACCTCGGCATCAAGCGCGCACTGCTCGGCAAGATCGCTTCCCACCTCAAACCGGATGCCGTTCTCACCACAAACACCAGCGGCATCCCGATCGCTTCCATCGCCGAAGCTCTGCCTCCGCATCTTCGCAGCCGCTGGTTCGGCACCCACTTCTTCAATCCGCCTCGTTACATGCGCCTGGTGGAGGTCATCGGCACTCCGGAAACCGATCCCGCTGTGCTGCACGCCATCGCCGACTTCATTGACCGCCGCCTCGGCAAAGATGTCGTCTTCGCGCGCGACACACCCAACTTTATCGCCAATCGCATCGGCGTCTTCATCATGCTCGAAGCCCTCCGCCTCATGCAGAGCGAAGACCTTACCATCGAGGAAGTCGATGCCCTCACCGGGACCGCCATCGGCTGGCCGCGTACCGGCACCTTCCGTCTCACCGACCTCGTCGGGCTCGACGTCATGGCCCATGTCGCCACCAACTTCGCTAAGATGCGCCCTGCCGCCGCCGCTCAGATGTCCACGCCGCCGTTCGTTCGGACTATGCTCGAACGCCGTTGGCTCGGCGACAAAACCGGCCAGGGCTTCTATAAAAAGGAGAAGGATTCCACGGGCAAGGAAGTCCGCCTCGCGCTCGACTGGAAAACTCTCGAGTACCATCCCGCCGCCAAGCCCAGTCTGCCGTCGCTCGAAATGGCGAACAACGCCGAACGCTTACCCGACCGCATCCGCCAACTCCTCTCCGCCGATGTCAAGAAAGACAAGTCCGCCCGCTTTCACTGGCGCCTCCTCAGCGCCCTGTGGAACTACGCCGCCGACTGTCTGCCCGAAATCGCCGACAGCGCCGCCAGCATCGACCGAGCCATGCGGGCCGGCTTCAATTGGGAAATGGGTCCGTTCGAGCTGTGGGACTCCGCCGGCGTTCCTCAAACTGCTGCCCGCATGGACTCGCCCTCGCCTGTCGTTCAGCGAATGCTCGCCAGTGGCGCGACAACCTGGTATCGAAACCACAGCCGCGAGTGTTTCGACCCCGGTACAGGCGCTTACCAACCCGTCCCCGCGCCCGAAGGCATCGCGCGTGTCGCCACCTTCCGCGCCTCGAACGGCGTGGTCCGAGAGAATCCGGGCGCGTCGCTCATCGATCTCGGCGATGGTGTCGGCTGCATCGAACTCCATTCTCTGAAGGACGCGATCGGCGATGACGTCGTTCGCATGATCACTGAAACCCTGCGCCCCGATGGCGAAGCCGTGCGCAACTTCGAAGCCTTCGTCATTTCTGGCGATTCTGACAAGTTCTCCGTGGGCGCCAACCTCATGCAGCTTCTCCTTGCAGCGCAGGAAGCCGAGTGGGACGACATCGATTTCATGGTCCGAGCCTTCCAGCGCATGACCTCCTCAATCAAGTTCTGTCCACGCCCCGCAGTCGCGGCGCCTTTCGGCATGTGCCTCGGTGGTGGCACCGAAATCGCTCTCGCTGCCGTTCGCCGGCAGGCCCACGCGGAGCTCTATATCGGCCTCGTCGAAACCGGCGTCGGACTGCTGCCCGGTGGCGGGGGGTGCAAGGAAATGATGCTCGCTTCTCCCGACGACCAGTCCCTGCGCCGCAACTTCGAAACCGTCGCTATGGCCAAGGTTTCCACTTCCGCCGTCGACGCGCGCCGCCTTGGCTTCCTGCTCCCCGCCGACCGCATCACCATGAACCGCGACCGCTTGCTGCTCGATGCGAAGGAGGTCGCCCGCACTCTCGCCGACCTTGGCTACGCTGCGCCGCTGCCTCGCACCGATATTCCCGCGCCCGGCGAAAGCGCCCTGGCCACTCTCAAGCTCGGCGTCTACCTGATGCGCGAAGCCGGCTACATCAGCGATCACGACGTCAAAATCGCCAACCATGTGGCTCACGTGATGTGCGGGGGTGCCGTCAGCCCCGGCACCCCGGTTACCGAACAGTATCTGCTCGATCTCGAGCGCGAGGCTTTCCTCTCCCTCTGCGGCGAAATCAAGACCCAGGAGCGGATTGCGTTTACGCTCAAGACCGGGAAACCATTGAGGAATTAAACTGTTCAGCGATTAGCTCTTAGCTGTTAGCTTTTGGCTAAGAGCTGGCATCTAATAGCTGAGAGCAAAAATCTATGCAAGAAGCTGTCATTGTCTCGTCCGTCCGCACGCCCGTCGGAAAGGCGCCGAAAGGCACTCTCCGCACGACTCGCCCCGACGACCTCGGCGCCGCCGTCATTCAGGGGGCGCTCGCCCGTGTGCCGGCCCTTGACCACCGAGAAATCGACGACGTCATCCTTGGCTGTGCGATGCCCGAAGCGGAGCAGGGAATGAACGTCGCGCGCATCTCCTCCCTCCGCGCCGGCCTCCCCATCGAATCCGCCGCCATGACCGTCAACCGGTTCTGCGCATCCGGCCTGCAGGCCATCGCGCTTGCTGGCGAGCGCATCCGGGGCGGCGGCGCCAATGCCATCGTTGCGGGCGGCACGGAATCCATGTCGATGGTCCCCATGGGTGGCAACAAACTCTCCGTCAACCCCGGGCTCTTCGACAGCTATCCTGCGTCGTATCTTTCCATGGGCCTCACCGCCGAGCGCGTTGCCGCGCACTACGGTATCACCCGCGAACACGCCGACGAGTTCGCCTTCCGCAGCCATAAGAATGCCCTCGCCGCACAGGCCGCCGGCAACTTCACGGAGGAAATCGTCCCCGTCACCGTGAACGTCGCTGCTGTCGGCGGAATGTCCGCCTCGGAATTCAAAGCCGACGAAGGCCCGCGCGCCGATACGTCGCTGGAAGCTCTGGCCAAACTCAAGCCCGCATTCCACGCCGCCGGCACCGTCACCGCCGGCAATTCATCGCAAACCTCCGATGGTGCCGCCGCTGCCGTGGTGATGTCCGCCGAGCGCGCCAATGCCCTCGGAATCAAACCCTTGGCGCGCTTCGTCGCCTATGCCTACGCCGGGTGCCTCCCCGAAGAGATGGGTGTCGGTCCGGTCTACGCCATTCCCAAGGCGCTCAAACTCGCCGGCCTCACGCTCGATCAAATCGACGTGATCGAGCTCAACGAAGCCTTCGCCGCGCAATCGCTCGCCGTCATTAAACTTGCCGGCCTCGACCCATCGAAAGTCAACGTGAACGGCGGAGCGATCGCCCTCGGCCATCCTCTCGGATGCACCGGCGCCAAGCTCACCGCCACGCTGCTCCACGAACTCAGGCGCCGTAACGCGCGTTACGGTATGGTCACCATGTGTGTCGGCGGCGGTATGGGCGCTGCCGGCATTTTCGAAAATCTGAATTAAGAATCGAGCCGCCGATGAACGTCGATAAACACCGATCCAAAGCTTCTTCTTATCGGCGTTTATCGCCGTTTATCGCTGCCTGATCAACTTCCCGAGAGACACAGTATGCAACCAACTGCCACGACGCTCACCGCGAAAGCCGCTCCCGGCGGTAACTTCCTGCTCCAGGAACTCCGCCCCGAAGATATCTTCACTCCCGAGGACTTCTCGGAAGAGCACCGCCAGATCGCCAAGACCACTGCCGACTTCACCACCAATGAGGTCATGCCCATGGCGGCTGAAATCGAAGCCAAGAACTTCGAAGTTACCCGCTCCCTGCTGCGCAAGGCCGGCGAACTTGGTCTCATGGCCGTCGACGTCCCGGAAGCCTACGGTGGCCTCGAAATGGACAAGGTCACCTCCGCCATCGTCGCCGAATCCATGAGCCAGCTGGCCAGCTTTTCCGTGGCCTTCAGTGCCCACGCCGGCATCGGCACGCTCCCCATCGTCTGGTACGGCACGCCCGCGCAGAAACAGAAGTACCTCCCCAAGCTCGCCACCGGCGAATGGATCGGCGCTTACGCCCTCTCCGAATCATCTTCCGCCTCCGACGCCATGAACTGCCGCACGCGCGCGGTCCTTGCCCCCGATGGCAAGAACTACATCCTTAACGGCGAGAAGATGTGGATCACCAACAGCGGCTTCGCCGACCTTTTCACGGTCTTCGCCAAAATCGATGGCGAGAAGTTCTCCGCCTTCCTCATTGAGCGGGGCGCTCCCGGCTTCTCCATCGGCCACGAGGAACACAAGCTCGGCATCCGCGGCTCTTCTACCTGCCCGCTGATCCTCAGCGACTGCCAGGTCCCGGTCGAGAATCTGCTTGGCGAAGCCGGCAAGGGCCATCACATCGCGTTCAACATCCTGAATATCGGACGCTTCAAGCTCGGCGCCGCCTGTGTCGGAGGCGCGCGGAACAGCCTCGACCACGCCATTGGCTACGCCAAAGAGCGTAAAGCTTTCGGCAAGGTCATCGCCGATTTCGGACTCATTCAGGAAAAACTCGCCGAATGTGCTACCGGCATCTACGCCGGAGAATCCCTCGCCTACCGCACGATCGGCATGATCGATGCCGCTCTCGCCAATGTCGATACAGGCGCCGAAGGCGCCTCGCGCGATATTCAGAAGCGCATCGAAGAGTACGCCGTCGAATGCTCCATCCTCAAAGTCTGGGGCTCGGAAATGCTCGACATGGTGGTCGACCACGTCGTCCAGATCTATGGCGGCTACGGATACGTCGAGGAGTATCCCGCCGAGCGCCCCTATCGCGACTCGCGCATCAACCGCATCTTCGAGGGCACCAACGAGATCAATCGCCTCATCATCACCGGATGGCTCCTGAAGCGCGCCATGACCGGCCAGCTACCGCTGCTCCCCGCCATCAAAAAGGTGATGGACGAAGTCATGTCCGGCCCCCCCGCCGCCGATCTCCATGGTCCGCGCAGACTCCTCAGCGCGGCCAAAAAGCTCAGCCTCTTCGCCGCCGGCGCCGCTTCTCAGAAATACATGCAGGCCCTCGCCGACCAGCAGGAGATCATGGGCGCGCTGGCCGACTGCATCATCGAAGTCTATGCGATGGAATCGTGCATCCTGCGGGCGGAAAAACTGAAATCCAACCGCCAGGCCGCCGCCATGACGGAATACTACGCCGCAGCCGCCATGGACAAGGTCGAGCTCTCAGCCCGCAAAGTGATCTCCGCCGTCGCCGAGGGCGACATGCTCCGAACCCAGATGGCCATCATTCGCCGCCTGGCCAAGCACGACCCTGCCGACACCATCGCCCTCGGCCGCGCCATCGCCGCTCACGTCATTCAAGCCGGCCGGTACGCATTGTAGCCGGCCGCTCGCATTGGAGGTAAGACCGCCCTTCGGTCGAGCGGCAAGCTGCGGCTGCGCATGGAGCGTAAGCTCTTATCGGAGCCGCGGCCAAGGAAGCGGTCGGATTTGTCCGACGACGCCCGACCTGCTTTGCTCCCTCTGCTCCCTACTTTGTTCCCGCAATATTCTTCCCGAAGTTGAAGAATGGGCCAGTCGAAAACCTTGTGGTCCACCGCCCGTCGCGGAGGATGTCGTTGAACAGGTGATCCCACACGAGGTCTCCCTGTGTCCGCCATCCAAAGCGCGGCGTCACGATGATATCGAATCCGTAGCCGAAGCCGTAAAAGCCCGTCCAGTTGATTTTGTTTCCACCTGGGGCCAGTTGATTTGCCACGGCCTGCGCGATCGGATCCTTCGGGTGGGGTGTTGCTCTCTCCCTGATCGCGCCCACCGACGGCCGTGCGAACAGCGTCACTTTCTTGAAATGCCTGTACGCAAGCTGGGGCCCCGCCGCAAAGGTCTGCGAAAGCGACGTCGCCGGGACCGCCAGCATATACCCCGGCGGGAGTTGGCCCGCTGCCGCCAGCGCCGCCAATTGCGCGGCAAGCTGCTGCTGCAACGCTAGGGGCAGCAGGCCCGGCGTCAACGTCAGGGTTCCTGTGGAGATGCTGTAGTCGAACCCCACGGCGAGCCACGTCTTGGGCTGGTACCCGAACTGCGTCTGGAATCCGTTCTCCCAGAGCCCAACGTGCGGGCTGTAGAGAAAAGCATATCCAGCATAGTAATTGAACTGTCTGACATCCGTCTGCTGGCTGAACATCGGAAAAGTAGAAATCAGAAGCAGTGAAGCTGCAACCCGTACCGTCGTCATAGTCCGGTACCCCCTCCCTGTAAGGACAGGCTCAGAGCCTGTTTCGCTTCTCTAAATTATTCGTTCTGATTTCGGTTCGTCAAAGGGTAATGACAATAACTCAGGTGAATGCCTGAGCAAGCCTACATGCCCACCCGCTTCATCAGCCTCAAAAGTCGGGTCATCCATCGCGCATACCTGGCGGCGTCCACTGGTCCGAACGGTGCAATCGGAATCAGTCGCTCCACCGCTACCGTCTGGCTCACTGTGTACTTTAAAATCCCTTCCACGCCATGCCGCGGCTGTACTCCCGACTCCTTCATCCCTGCGAGCGGAGAATCCACTGACCCCCACGCTGCCGCGTAGGCCTCATTGATGTTCACGCTCCCAGCCCGGATTCGCCGAGCCAGCCGCACTCCCCGCCGCGTGTTCTTCGTCCAGATGCTCGCGTTCAGCCCGTACCGCGTTGCGTTGGCCCGCTCAATC
>Ga0126381_100000925_pt1 | contig 31852 bp, 26 predicted proteins | sample PanSoiMetPlot_28_FD_96465 | JGI IMG/M metagenome (GOLD analysis project Ga0126381, IMG submission 96465) | Tropical forest soil microbial communities from Panama - MetaG Plot_28 | ecosystem: Environmental > Terrestrial > Soil > Tropical forest > Bulk soil | place: Panama | collected 2016-02-17 | reverse complement strand
TGTTTCGGGCGGAAGCCTTATCATAGCACAGGGCCGCGCGAATGCCGGGCACCTTATTCGCAGCCATGCAGGACCCGATACCCGCGCCGTCGACCACCACGCCGCGCGTCGCCGTGCCGGCTGCGACCAGTTCCGCCACCTTCAGGGCCAGGTCGGGATAATCGGCCGGCTTGTCCTCGTAGACGCCCACATCGCGCACTTCGATGCCCAGCCCTTCCAGCACCCTTTTGAGCACTTCCTTAAGCCGGAAACCGCCGTGGTCAGCGCCCAGGGCGATAGTCTTGTCAGGCGGCGCCAGCGCGGAGATCTGATCTTCGGGCAACTCCACGATGCGCACGTGGCGGGCCGCCGCCGTGTCGCGCGCCGCAGCTGTCACGATGGCGTCCAGCGGAACCCGCAGTTCGCCCGCCGCCGGAATGTCCCCCGCTGTAATCACCCGCCGCATGTGTGAAGGTCTATTGTATAGTGCAGCGCTCGCCATTGGTGCCTGCACCTAGTGCCATCATGTAGGCATGAAATCGCAGGCAGAATCGGTGCAAAACACGATCCGCGGAGTGCCTCGGGACGTGGACCGCGCCTTGCGACAGAAGGCCGCCCGCCGCAAACAAAGCTTGAACCAACTGATTCTGGAAGAGCTCACCTAAGCAACCACCGGACGAAAAAGGCGCGCCGATTTCTCGGATGTAACAGGTCGATGGGTACCTGACCCGGCTTTTGACGAGATCCTCGCGGCTCAATGACAGATTGACTGGGACAAATGGAAATGAGAGTCGCGCTGGATACGAATCGCCTGACTGACCTGCTCCAGGGCGATCAAGCACTGGCGGAAACGCTCGATTGGTGCGACGAAGTCTGGGTTCCTCCAGAACGAGGCCGTCTTGAGGCATTTTCTGGAAAGCCAACGGTCAACGTGCTATCGCCCGCCCCGGAAACAGCCGAGCACTATGCCCGGCGGTTCGTGCAGCTCAAGCGCGCCGGCACGCCGATTCCCGACAACGACCTGTGGATCGCTGCGCTGGCGCCGGAACACAACCTCTCCCTCGTGACCCGCGACCGCCACTTCGATTGCATTCCGCAACTGCTCCGCGCTTGAACGAGGAGCGTGCGGCGCTTAGAAATTCAGCCGCGCCACGAACTCCAAGCTGCGTGCGCCCGGATCGTTCGTGTTATTCAAATCGCGAAACGCCGAGGTCGTCTGGCCGAAAGCCGTGTTGATCGTCGTGTTGATATTGCCGCCCGTCGCCGCGCCGCCCGGAATCAGAATATTCGGATGGTTGAAGACGTTCAGAGCCTCGATGCGCAACTCGAAATTCAGGCGCTCCTTGATCTGCGTGCGCTTCACCAGGCTAACGTCCCACTTGGACAGCCAGGGCCCCCACAGGAAAAGGTGGTCGCAGATCTGTCCGGTCGTGTTGCACGGGCCAATGTAGGGCGCACTCGGATTGAACGTGCCGCCGAGGTTGAAGGCCGCCAGCGTGTTCTGGATCAGAGACTGCGGCAGGTAATAAGCGGTGCCCGTGGCAGTCCCAGCCGCGTTGATCTGGCTTGTGAAGTTCAAGCCCATGGAATTCTGCAGTTGCTTGGCGGTCATGTTGGAGAGCACCACGCCGCCATCGTTCTGGTTGAACGTGTCACGGCCGCTCAGAATATTGATGGGCGTTCCGCTCTGCAACCGGCCTACGCCGGCGATTTCCCAGCCGCTCACCACTTTGCCAACCACGCCGTGGGCGCTCGCATACAGATGGCGTCCCTGGCCGATGGGAAGCTGATAAATCCAGGTCGCTTTGATGCCGTGCCGGATATCGAACGAGGTTGGCCCTTTTTCGCCGCCCCAGTCGCGCAGAGTGGGCGTGTTGGCATCGGTGAGCGACTTGGAAAATGCATAGCTCGCCTGAAATTGCAGGCCCCACGCCAGCCGCCGCCGCACTTCGATCTGGCCGGAATTGTAAGTGCTGGAATTGCGGTTCGTCATCACCGTCGAGTTGCCGCCGTTGTTCGGATCCACCTGAAAGAGGTTGATCGGGTAGCCGGCCTTGGTCAGGTTGGCCATACGGGTGGCATTGGTGGCAATCGCGTTGGCGGTGGCGCCTGCCTGCCCCTGCTGGAGCTGGGTAACCGTGGTCTGATCGGTGCTGCTGCCGATCGCCGTGGTCAACAGCGGCACGTTCACCTGTCCGGGCAGGCCCTGGTTGCCGAAGTTATTGACCGTCAACTTGGTGGTGGGGCTCAGCAGTTGCGGTACGGTGATGCCGTTGGCGATCGCAAGGTTGCTCTGCGCCTGCGCGAACTGCTGCGCGAACCCGCTCTCCACAACGTTCACTTCGTTGAGATTCACAGCCGACCAGAGGTTGACTCCATGGTTGGCAACATAGCGAGCCTCGATGACCGTGTTCTTGTCCAGCGCGCGTTGGAAGCCGACCGTCCAGCTCTGCACGTACTCGGGCTTGATGTTGGGGTTGTAATCTTCAATGCTCTGCCCGCTCTGCACCGCCAGCGGGAAAGTGGGATTCGGAAAAGAGGGATCGATGGAAGTGGGAACCACCGACGGGAATTTCTGATCGGCGAACAGAACGCCGCCGGCCGGGAAGATCGTCGGGTTGGCGCTCGGGCTGGCACTGGTGGCCAGGCTGCGGCCCTGATTGCCGCTCCAGACGCCATCCAGATATCCGATCCCTTCGCGGATGGTTGAGATGCTATACCCGGCGCGAAGCACCGCGTCGTCGCCCGTCAGCCAATGCAGAAAACCGCTGCTGTGGAACCGGTATGCCAGTCCCAGTGTGGGGCTGAAATGGCCGACGCCGGGATCGAATCCGCCCGTACCCGAGGGCACCAGCGAAAACACGGGCACTGAGCCGCTCAGCACGCCTGGTTTGAACAGATTGCCCATTCCGGAAACGCCGAACAATCCCGTGTAACCGGGCCGCGTGTACAAGTTGTCGAGGTTCTGGATGGCGCTCTGGCGGTCCCATCGCACGCCTGCAGTCAAGGTCAGGTCGTTGGTGACATGCCAGGTGTCCTGAATATAGCTCGCGAACTCACGCATGTGGTTGCGGTCCACCGAGTAATTGGGCCCGTAAGTCTTTGTGGTCTCGCCGAGCACGGCGGAGCTGGTCACGGATGCGACGCGCCCTGCAATCAGGGAGTACAGGTTCGCCGCGTCGCTCAATTGGGTCGCGCTCGCGCCCGGCAGGGTCGTGGTGGTGAACAGCGATGTGGCGCCGGTGTTGTCCGGATCGCCGGTTGCCTGGCCTAGCGTGATCGTGTTGAGCAACGAGGAATTCGCCGCCGCCTGCCACGCATTTACCTGGGTGAAATTGAACCCGAAGTTGAACAGATGGTTGCCCTTCAGGTAGCTCACGTTATCGTTGATCTGGTACACCGGCGTGCTGCGCGGGGCGTAGTTCGTGTAGTTGCCGTTGTAGGGATTGGTCATGTAGGTCCCGGTTGAAGTTGTGAAATTCACCAGGTAACCGTTCCAGATCCCGTAGTCCGCCGGGGAAAGGCCATCGCCCAGGGCATTGGCACCGCCTTGAATACCTCCCGTCAACTCGTTCGTCAGGTTCGGCCGGATGACCGAACGCAATCCAATGCTGCCCGTCCAGTTGATGCCGTATTGGCCCTCCAGAGCCGGTGAACCCAATTGCGTGCCGGTTCCCGGCAGGATGGCGTACTCCAGGTTTAGCCCGTCGGGTGTACGGTCGTTGGTTTGATAATTCCAGACGAAATTGATGTGGTTGTTGTCGTTGACGTTGTAGTCGATGCGCGCGGTCTGGAACTTGCGATTGTTGACCGCCTTCGCGTTGGTGGCGAAGTTGTAGCGGTTGTAATCGTTGTTCGTGATCGCGCGGCTGATGATGGTTCCGCCCGATTCAGTGAGCTGGTTGATCAGCGAGAAGGTCTTCGCCAGAATCGGATCGGGCGCCGTGGGAAATGCCCGCACACCCGCCGGCAGCGACGGATTGGCCTGCGCCGCCAGCGTGAACAGGTTTACCGTTTTGACGGAACCGCCCGCATTGTACGTGAAGTTGCCGGCGGCCGCCGACGGTAAGATCCACGTGCCGGTCTCGGGGAACGACTGCGGTAGATCGAAGAATTCAAACGACTCGAAGAAAAACAGCTTGTTCTTCTTAACGGGGCCGCCGAGGGTGAATCCGTATTCGTTGAGGTTGATGCGATCCTTGGCGATGCCCTGCAAACAATTGAAAAACGCGCATGCTTCGAAGTTCGAGTTGCGATTGGTCTCATACAGGCCGCCGTGGAACTGGTTGGTGCCGGCCTTGGTTACGAACTTTATCTGCACCGCTCCCTCGCCCAGCGAGTCGGCGTTGGCCGCGGCGGTGCTCATCGTCATCTCTTCAATCGCCTGCGTGCGCGGCTGCACCGCGTTGAAAATGGAGTCGGGATTGCTCTTGGTCGCGTTGTCCTGAACGTTGATGCCGTCAATCGTAATGTTGATGGTGGGCTGCGGCAGTCCGTTGATGGTGGAGTAGCGGACGCCATCGGCGCTCTGCGTGCCCGGCTGCGAAGCGATCAGCTCCGTCACGTTATGGCTGGTGAACGGCAGGTCGTTGACCTGGCGGCCTTGCAGCGTGGAACTGACCGTCGCGGAGGCAGCTTGCACCACTTCGGCGCCGGCTGAAACTTCCACCACCTCGGTGGCGGCGCCGATGTCGAGCTTCACGTTCACCGTCGCCGGAACGCCGGCGTCCAGCGTTACATTGTCGCTGGTACTGGCCTTGAAACCTTCGTGGACGACCGTCACCTTATACGTACCGGTCTGCAGCGACGGCAGCGCCCAGTAGCCTTTTTCGTCGGTCAGCACGCGGAAGCTCTGGCCGGTCTGCGTCTGTACGACGGTCACCTGAGCACCGGGGACGGACGCTCCTTGCGGATCGGTCACCGTGCCATCCAAACGTGCAGTGGTCGTAACCTGCGCAAAACCGGCGATCACCGCCAAAAGCAACACGACGAGCGCTTTGCGTACGTGCATCAAACCCCTCCCTGAGCTCAATAGACTTTTGGCAATCTTAGTACATTTTGGCCTCCGGTGTCATCCTCAAAGGCCAATAATTTTACAATGGCTTCGGGAAGTAGACCGTTGGGATCAGCGACGGTTCCGCACCCAACCGGCCACCAGCAGTGCCGCCGCGACCGTCGCCTGTATGCCGTAGCGCAGCGTGTCCGACGGATGGAGCGCCCGCGCCACGGACGCGTCACTGAGGATCATATCGGCCCCTACTTGTCCCAGAATGCCCACACCGAGGTAGATCGTGAGGGGGTAGCGGTTCATCAGCTCCGCCAGCAGATTGCTGGAGAACACCACGAATGGAATGCTGAGCGCCAGCCCGAAAATAATCAGCCCGAGGTGTCCGTTCGAGCTGCCGGCGATCGCTATGATGTTGTCCGTCGACATGGTCAGGTCCGCGAACACGACGTACCAGATCGCTTCCAGTAACCGTTTGGGAGCCGGCTTTGTGTCGGGAGTTTCGCAAACGTCGTCGAGCACCTTCCAGGCGACCCACAACACGAACAGGCCGCCAGCGAGTTTCAGATACGGCACCGTGAGCAGCCGGGCCGCTACAAAGGTGAGCGCCACCCTCAGAATGACTGCCAGAGCCGCGCCGCAGGCCGTGCCCACGCGCCGTTCTCTGGGCGGCAGCGAACGCACCGCCAGCGCAATCACCAGCGCGTTATCGCCCGCCAGCAGCAGATCGATCAGGACAATCCGCAGCCCGTTTAGCAAAAACTGTCCGGTGCTCATGAGGCTTCCTTATTTAAGCCAACGGATGGATACGGATGAAACCAGGAGCCGAGAGCGGCGAGCGGCGAGATAAACCCGGTCCCCGGCGTAAGGCCGGGGTTGGCTCGAAGCTCGTGGCTTGAAGCTCGTAGCTGCTTTCCTCCGTGTTCATTCGTGGCCTATATACTTGCTAACGCTCGGCCGGTCCAGTTCTTCCGCCGCCGGAAGTACCGCTGGGCTACCGCGACATCTTTCAGGATCTGCGCCTTCAATGCCTCGGGCGATTCGAACTTGCGTTCATCGCGCACGCGCTCCAGAAACTCCACGGCGATGCGACGCGGCGAATCGCCTAGTGGATCGAGTACGAACGTTTCGATACTTAACTGCGTGCTCTCGCCGAAAGTCGGGCGGTAGCCCACGTTCGTGATGGAATTCCAGAGCCGGCTGGTCTCCAAGTCGCGGGTGCGTGTCAGATACACGCCGGGCGCCGGAATCAGGGCCGCGGAAGTGGCCAGGTTGAGTGTGGGAACCGTCTCGCGAGAGCCCACGCCGCGCCCCGATTCCACTTCGCCCTCCAGGCTGTATGGCCTTTCCAGAAGCCGGGCCGCGAGTGCCACGCGCCCGGTCGCAATCATGCGCCGGATTCCGCTGGATGAGACCACCTGGCCGCGGCAGCTCACCGCCGGGACGATTTCGGTCTCGAATCCCAGCTCCGCCCCCAGTTGGCGCAGCGTCGCTACCGTACCCGCCTGCCGATGGCCAAAGCGGAAATTGTCGCCGACCAGCACGGCTCTCGCCCCCAGCCGCTCCACCAGCAGATTCCGCACGAACTGATCCGGCGAGAGCAGCGCCACCTGGCGATCGAATGGCAGAATCAACACCTGTTCGACACCTTCTTCGGCCATCAGCGCCACGCGCCGTTCGGGCAGCGTCATCAATTGGGGAGCGCGCTCAGGCGCCACGACCCGCGTGGGATGCGGGTCGAACGTCAGCACAGAAGGCTTCCACCCGTGCGCGCGCGCCAGATCGTTCAGCCTCCGCAGGATACGCCGATGGCCGGCGTGGACTCCATCGAAATTGCCGATCGTGATGGCGCACGGCCCGAAATCCGCGGGCACCTCCGCGAGGCTGCGATAGACGCGCACGGCTAATCGCCTCCCACGCACAGCTCCAGCCCGTCATACGCCAGCCGGACATCGGGCGGCAGCAGACTCTCGGCGCGTTCGTGCCGCAGGTCGTGGCCGATGTGGGTGAAAAAGGTCCGGCGGGCGCCCAGTCTTTTGGCGGTCGCCGTGGAAGTGTCTACCGTCGAATGCGTCGGATGCGGTTTATAGCGCAAGGCGTCGAGAAACAGCACGTCCAGCCCCTGGAGCAGTTCCAGCGAACTCGGCGGAATCTCGCTGTGGTCCGTCAGATAGGCCGCTACGCCGAACCGGAACCCGTGTATGAGTTGGCTCCCGTGCAAAATAGGAACCGGAATGAACTCCATTCCGAACACGTCGAACGCCTCGTCGCCGATGATTTGCACATCCAGGCGGGGCACATTCGAATCTTTCTTCGCGCCGTCGAAAATGTAGTGGAAGCATCGCTGGATGGTGGCCATGGTGTCCGCCGCCGCATAAATCGGTATCCGCTCCTTCTGCCGGAAGTTGAACGGCCGCACATCGTCCAGCCCCATGATGTGATCGGCGTGGGCGTGCGTGAAGATCACGGCATCCAACCGCTCGAGGCCGGCGCGCAGCGCTTGCGCGCGGAAATCAGGCGTCGTGTCGATCAACACCCTGCGCTCTCCGTAGCTCAACAGAACGGACGGCCGCAGCCGCTGATCGCGGGGATCGGTGGACGTACAGACGTCGCAGTGGCACCCGACCGTCGGGACACCAACGCTCGTGCCCGACCCGAGCACCGTAATCTTGACCGGAAAGGCCATTCAGGCTTCCGTGTCCGCCGCCTTCGACACTTCCTCGGAGACCTGGACGAACCGGAAGCGCAGCTCCGTCACGGAATTTTCCAGCAGCCGCTGCTCGTCCATCCCCAGATTTCCCTTGGTTTTTTCCATCAGCACACCCAAAAGGTCGATACTGTGACGCGCCAGCACGAGGTCGGGCTCGGCCTTCTCCTCGCCAAACTGCATCAGTCCAAGCTGCATCTCAGCCTGCGTGCGCAGCGAGAGCACCAGAAACGAGAAGGAAGCCGGCGGCAGCGGCATCTGTTTGCTATCGGATTCGCTCATCAAACCTATTTTATAGCGGGTGTTCCGGTCTCCGGCGTCACACCCGCGCCCAGCCGCGCGCCGCTCTATACCGGCACGTTGAGGCGATCGAGCGTCGCTTTCATTACCGCCATCCCTTGCTCCATCATCCCTTCGATGACGGGCGCCGCCTCGTCGGGCAGCAGATCCGCAATCCACACGACCTTCGCCCCGCCGCCTTCCGCCGCGAAGACCTGGGCGGACCCGTTGTGATGCGTCAGGTGTGGGCTCTGCGCGGACCAAACCACGCGTTTTGCCAGATCGTCGACCGCGACAATCGCCTCTCGAATCACCATGCCGTTGCCGAACGTCACGATCCGGGCGCCCGGTTCCAGGCGGGTATCCACGACAAAGCCGGGAACCAGCCTGGTGTGTAAAGCTCCAACATCGCGCAGCACCGCCCAGACTGCTTCAGGGCTGGCGCTGGTCGAGATTTCTTTCCGTATCGATGCCATTTCGATATTCTCTCCCAGGCTCAGGTCCGCGACGCCGGCGGAACAATCTTGTTCCATCGCGCATAAGCAGCCAATTGCCCATAGTGCTCGGATGTGTGCTCCACAAAGCTCATCACCAGCTCCGCCGCGTTGGCATCGAGCGAATTCTGCAGTTCGCCTAGCAGCGTGCTCACCTCCTCGGCGCCGCGCTTGAGCTCCTCTAGGAGGCTCGCCTTCGTCGGATAGGATTCGCGCGGAAGTTCGTTCGCCGATTCGTCCGCCTCTTTGCCGCGGAGCGAATCCGCGACGTACCGGTTCCAAAACGCCACGTGCCGGAGCACTTGCCCGGCGGTCCGGACGTCGTCCGTCGGGCGCGATTCGAGCGCCTCCGGGGGAAACGCTTCCGCCAGTTCGGCAATTTTCCGCGACGACTGCTCCCATCTCTTCACGAGCAGGCCGCCCCACGTCTGTTCTCTTTGCGCTGTTGCCATGATTTAAATCCTCCAATCACTCTGTTGCTTTGCGGGCTACACTATCGTTTGTAGGGCATTCAGAGCGGGAATACTTTGCAAAAATTGCGGTCGAATGAATCTCGTGCGCGTCCAACCTCCCGCCGGATCGCCAGTGGAGACGGCTGGTCTGTTTACGACGTGGTCTGCACCGCTGGACCGCACGACCGGCCATTTGAGGAACAGCATTCTCGCGCCTCGATTGCCATCGTCGTCAGCGGCACGTTTCAGTACCGTACCTCGGCCGGCCGCGGCCTGATGACGCCCGGGTCCGTGCTTCTCGGCAATGCCGGCGACTCCTTCACTTGCGGCCACGAACACGGCGCCGGCGATCGCTGCGTTTCGTTTTCGTTCACTCCGGAATTCTGCCATCGCGTTGCCGGCCCTGCGCCTGCGCGATTCCACACGCCGCGAATCCCGCCTTTGCGCGCCCTATCGCCGCTGGTGGCAAAGGCCTCCGAACTGTTGTCGAGGGCCGGCCAGATCGAGATCGAAGATCTCGGCATGCAACTCTTCACGCAAGTCGCCGGGTTTGCATCCGGCGCCAGCCGCGCGACCGCCGCTGCGGACGCCAGTTCGCTGGCTCGCGTCACCAGGGTGATCCGCATGATCGACAACGAACCGGACGCCCCGCATGGCATGCCGAGCCTCGCGCGAGCCGCGCGCTTAAGTCTTTTTCACTTTCTGCGTGTCTTCGAGGCGGTGACGGGAACGACGCCGCACCAATACCTGCTCCGGCTGCGGCTGCGCCGCGCGGCGGTCCGCCTGCGCATCGAACCCGCAAAGGTCCTCGACATTGCGCTCGACTGCGGTTTCGGGGACGTCGCCAATTTTAACCGCGCGTTCCGGGCCGAGTTCGGCGTCAGCCCACGAGGCTGGCGCGGCCCTGAGAGCTAATCCGCGATTGCGGCCGTGGTGCTTGCCCGCGAGGCAACCCCGGTCCATCAACCCGCTCCGCTCACTTTAGTGGCATCACCGCGCCGCTCGAGCCTCATCCACACCGGACCCCTCGGCTTGACCGTGATCACCTGCACTGGCACGACTTTCTGATCCGGCTCCAGCGACAGCTTGTAACGTTGCGCCACCGTAGCCAGAATCAGGCGCGCCTCCATCATGGCGAAAGCGTTGCCGATGCAAACCCGTGGCCCGGCGCCAAAGGGCAAATACGTATAACGCGGAATGCGTTCTTCCCATCCGGGCGAAAATCGCTCCGGGTCGTACCGCTCCGGGTCAGGGTAGAACCGGGCGTCGCGTTGCAGAGCGTACGTATTGATCGAGAGGAGACTGCCTTTGCGTATGCGATATCCCGCGATCGTCGTATCCTCAACCGGTTCTCGCGCCACCGCCGGCGCCGGAGGATACAGGCGGAGCGACTCCCGGATGACCATCTCGGTGTATGGCAGTTTCGCCAGATCCGCCGGCTCCGGTGCGCGCCCCTGCAGCACGCGGTCGAGTTCGTCCCACAATTTCGCCTCGACCTCGGGATGCCGCGACAGCAGAAACCAGGTCCACGTCAGGGCATTCGCAGTCGTCTCGTGACCCGCCAGAAACAGCGTCAACATTTCGTCGCGCAATTGCTTGTCCGACATGCCGCCACTCGCTTCCCCGGTTGCCGCCAGCAATACCGAAAGCAGGTCGTCACGCTGTTTTGGCGACTGCCGCCGGCTCTCGAAGAGAACCTGAAGGACTCCGTCCATTTTGGCTAATGCTCGCCGCTCTTGGATGTTGCCGGCGGTAGGCACCCATGAAGGCATCCGCAGGATCGAGTTCACACGCCGGTTTGCGGCGGCGATCATCGCCACCATCGCCGCCCGGATCTGCTTTAACTCGCTCGGAAGCTCTGCGCCAAACAGGCACTTCGCGACGATATTGAGTGTCAGCTCCGCCATCTCCGAAGCCATCTCGCGGACCTGTTCTTCGGCAAAGGAATCCATCACCCCGAGCGTCTGCGTCACCATCACGTTGCCATACGCCGCCAGCTGGCGATGGTGAAAAGCCGGCTGCATGAGTTTGCGCTGTCGCTTCCACACCGCGCCTTCGCTGGTAAGCAACCCTTCACCCGCAAACGGACCGAAGGCGTGCCGGAGCAATTCCGGTTTCCGGAACTTTTCCTGCTGCTCTACAAGAATCTGCTGCGCCAGGTCCGGATGGCACAAGTGGTACACGTCAAGCGGTCCGAATCGGTAGTAGGCGACATCGCCATACTGGCGCGAAACGTTCAGCGTAAAGGCCAGCGTGTCAAACGGGAAGACTGCGGGCAGCATCTGCTTGAGCAGTGCGAGCGGAGCATTGATTCGTGGCCCATCCGGGTATTCTGATTTTGCCATCGCCGAGCCGTATTATTTAGCGTACCGGAGCTGCCGAGTGGCTGGGGGCGATTCGCTGCCGTGCTCTTCCATACGCGCATCACTCGAAGCAATTCTCACTGGTCCTGCTGGAACGGTACTTGTGATCAACCACTCATCGGGCACGAAGGTTACGAATCCCTGCATTAGTTCGGGCGTCCCGGAATAACCTACGCACCCCCGAGCATCTGCCAGAGCCGATGCCAGCGACACAACAGAGAGACATCCGACGAATACTTCGGGAAATGAGTCTTAGATCTCAAGTTCGCGGCTAGTAAACGCCATTACCCGAAATATTTCGCTGCCACGTCCCTAATCCGCGATCTCGATCTTCGGACCTTCCTGCTTTTGCACTTCCTCCGCGCGAGCCATCGTGCTCCGCGCCAGAGTCAGGAACGCGTTGTCCGGGCCGCTGTGCAGAACCGCCGGCTTGCCGCTGTCGCCGCCAATCCGCACCTGCGGGTCGAGCGGCAGCTCGGCCAGAAAATGGACCTGCATCTCCTCGGCCGTGCGCCGGCCTCCGCCGTGGCTGAATACGTCGATCCGCTCGTGACAGTGCGGACAGCTCAGGTAGCTCATGTTTTCCACGATGCCCAAAATCGGCACCTTCACCTGGTGGAACATGAATACCGCTTTGCGCGCGTCCTCCAGCGATACGTCCGAGGGCGTCGTCACCACGATCGCACCGGTGATGGGCGCGGTCTGAATGAGCGAAAGCTGCACGTCTCCGGTGCCGGGGGGTAGATCGATAATGAGGTAATCCAGCTCGCCCCAATCCACGCCTCGCAGAAACTGCTGGATGACCGAGTGCAGCATGGGTCCGCGCCATACCAGCGGTTTATCGCCCGGATTCAGAAAGCCCATCGACATGAGCTTCACGCCGAACTGGTCCAGCGGCTGGATGCGCTCGCCATATGCCATCGGCGTGCGATTGATCCCCATCATCAGGGGCACGTTGGGACCGTAGACGTCGGCATCCATGAGTCCGGCTTTGTAACCCAGCGAGGCGAGCCCTACCGCCAGGTTCACGGACACCGTGGTCTTGCCCACACCGCCCTTTCCGGAGCCCACAGCGATCAGGTTTTTCACCCCGGGGATGGGCAGCCGGGGCATCGCGCCAGGTTGGTTGGGAGCCATCGGTTCTATCGTAGCAGCGGCGAGCTACGGGTCGCGAGCTACGAGGCAAACCCGGTCCGGGCCGCGAGCGAAGCTCTTTTCTTGCAGCTCGAAGCTCGTGGCTATTTCACCGTAATCCAGTACGGCATAATCCGCAGCATCCCGCCCTGCATCCAGGCGTGAAACGGAACGCGGCCGAATACGGGACGCAGCTTGCTCTCAAGGACGGCGTCGTCCTGGGACCGCTTCATGAGCATCTCGAAGATGCTCTTGCGCGGTGGATACATCACCAGCGAGACATTTTCCGACGCTGGGATCCCCGCCTTCTTCTTGAGAACGGATAAAGCGGTATCGATGCCGCCCAGTTCGTCCACCAAGCCGCGGGGTTTGGCCTGCGAGCCAAGCCACACCCGGCCTTGCGCCAGCGGCTCGATCTCGTTATACGGACGGCGCCTCCCCGCCGCCACCTTAGACACGAAATCGCGATAACTCTCGTCGATACCGCGGCGAAGCAGGTCGCGTTGGTCGGGTGTAAGCGGCGTCAGCAGCGAGTCGATATCCGCGTTCTTGCCGCGCTGCACTGCATCGAAATTGATCCCCAGCTTGTCCAGCAGTCCGCGAATCACCGGTTTGCCGAACACGACCCCAATGGAGCCCGTTTCCGTCGCAGGATACGCCACAATGGTGTCGCCCGTCATGGCCATGTAGTAGCCGCCGGAAGCAGCCACATCCCCCATCGAGATCACCATTGGCTTCTTTTTAGACGCCAGGTTCATCTCGCGCCACATTTCGTTCGAAGCATTCGCGTCGCCGCCCGGCGAATCGATCCGCACCAGCAATCCCTTCACCGTGGAATCGGCGGCCGCCTGCCGCAGCAACTTGTCGAATCCGTAAGAAGTCAGCGTGCCCGACTCCGACCCGTCGTCATTCGGGTTGCCGCGGACAATGTCGCCCTCCGCCACCACGAAGGCGACGCGGCTCTTGCCGCCGAGCCCGGCTGCACTCGCCGGGACCTTGACATACTTTTCCAGGCTGACCTTGTTCGGTTCGCCCGCATTCAGCCGCGTCCGCAGCTCCCCCCACATCTCATCTTCGAAACGCAGCTCATCTACCAGCCCGGCCTTCAAGGCGCCGGTCGACGTATACGGGCCCTGATCGATGAGGGCGCGCACCTCATCGGGCGACTTCTTACGCGCTGCCGAGACGCGCGCCACCAGTGTGCCGTACAGATCGTCCACCAACCCGTTAGTGACTTCGCGCGTTTCCGGGCTCATGTCGGTGCGCGTGAACATGTCGCCGAAGTCTTTGTACTTGCCGGCGTGTGCCACTTCCACGTTCACCCCGATCTTGTCCAGCCCCTTCTTCAGGTAGGGGATCTCGGCGCGCACGCCTCTCAGATAGAGGGGCTCTTCCGGCCCCAGATAAATGCGATCTGCCGGAAGCGAGATGTAATATTCCCGCGTTCCGGGCATCCGCAGATAGGCCACCAGCGGCTTGCCCGACTTGCGGAACTGTTCCAGATCGCCGCGCAGCTCCTCCATCTTGCCCCACCCGATATTCAGCCCTTCCGGCTCGATCACTACCGCTTTGACACGCGCATCCGCGGCGGCCTTCCGCAGCGCCATCCACACGTTCGCCACCGTGATGGCATTGCGGTCGCTGGAGAAAAACGGAACCTCCACGGGCGGCCTTTCCGGCAGCTCACCCGACAAACGCATCACCACCACCGAGTTGTTGACGATCTCGGGCGGCTGCTCGCGAAAACGAAGCGCCGCAAAGAACAGCAGAATGAACGTGAGGAATACAACAATGACGCCCGTCACCAGGCCGAGCAGGAACTTAACCATAACTAATCCGAAAGTAGCATAGGCAGGGCAAGCGGGAACGTGAAAAACCGCGGCAGGAATGCAACATTGCGAGGGCGGAAATCACTAACTACAGGCCGCGAGCGGGTTTCGGAGGACTCGGAGTAAAACTCCGGGATAACCCGCCGCGCGGAGCCGACCCAGACGCATCCGCGGGCCTGGGCCCCTGGCACAGCACGGGCGGCCCCGTGGCCGGCCGGCCGCGCCAAACACGCCTCCTCGATCTGTCCTTACCCTTGGCAGCGCCTCCTCCGCGTTAACTCGGCAACCAGCATGCCTGACCCGAGCATAATCAGGGTGTTCGGTTCGGGAACGGGGCCGCCGCTGGTATTTGTCGTGTTGAATACTTCCGAAACGGTGGCACTGGCGTTCGTCCCAGTGGTCCCACCATTAATCGCAACGTTCCTTGCCACGTCTATGTCGGACTGCGCGGGAGCGGACCGGACCCCGAACTGGCAATTGCTGCCAGCGTGACCTGTGGTTCTGGAGTGGCGCTCGAGCCGCTTCCCATTCGGTGCCCTATCTTCACTCAATCTCGATCGAGTGTATCGTCGGCGTATATTAGCGTCAATGCCACCGAGTAAGTTCCATATAAGTCGACATACCGCCAACTTACTCGGGAACATGGAATCGATACGTTCGCGGGAATCATCTGAAAATGCCCGTTTTCGGGTGAAAAAAAGGTGGTAAGGGTGGTCGCCGGTCTTGGTTAAGATCGGTGAAGATTACAACTTATATGATTCTGTACGTTATTTTTTAAATTCAGGAAGTAGGCGCTCATCCGCACTTCGCAGGCGGAAGGATTCGCTTTCGGGAGTACGGTTGAAAATGTCCGTCATGTCAGATGCTACGGTATCGAATAAATTCATGGAGGGTACTTTTAGGAGCTTACAAATGATCTTGAGCAGCGAGGGGAAGCTGGTGTTGCTGTGCAAAACATAGCCTTTGCGGATCCACGGGCCGGCGCACAATAAAATCGTGCGGTGCGCATCGATGTGGTCCATGCCGCCTTGCGCGTCGTCCTCGGTCACGAAAACCGCCATCTGATTCCACCAGCGCGTTTCCGAGAGGTACTGTACAATCATCCCCAGCGCATAGTCATTCTCTGCAATATAAGAGGCCTCGTAGGGATGCCCGCTCGCTATGTCGGGAGCCGCCCCGTAATCACCAGGCAGGTGAATCAGGATAAAACCTGGCAGAGCCGCGTCCGGACTCGCATACCGCTGGTCCATTTCGCGAATGAACCGCCGCGCGCGGGTCACGTCGGAGATCTGGAGATTGAATCCCGGGTACGACCGCACTGTACTGCGATAAAGCGCATCCGACATGGGCATATTGGTCGCGAACCGCGCGCCCGCCGGTTCCATATCCGCCCCCTCGGCGACTCCGGCCAATTCGAAGCCTTCGCCGAAATTCAGGAATCGCACTCCATTCCGCGCCAGATGCTGCCATATCGTTCCCGCCTGGTTGAGATCCTCGGGTTGGACCGAGGCGGCATTGCCCGCAAACGATAGCCGTCCCGGCGCCGGGCCGGCGCGGAAATCTTTCAAGTCGCCGTAGGCTGCCTCCAACGATGTTTGGGTCCAGGCGTTCGGATACGAACCCGTCAACCAATGATGGCCGTCCACGCTGCCGTCGGCATCGGAATAGAAGTTGTCGGCGAAGGCCCATTGCCGCGCCATCGCATGCTGGTTGGGAGTCACATCGACGTCTTTCAGGCTGAGCACCTGCCGCCTTCCGTCGGCCAGGCCGTGGCTGCCGAAGCGCGCCAGCCAGGGTTCACCCATCGCACCGGGAACGTCGCCGAGCATCTCGTCGTAGCTCCGGCTCTCTTTAATAATCAGCACGACGTGGCGGATCGCCGCCGGCACGGCCCGCTCCGGCAGCGGCCGCGGCACGAAGCCGTTGGCCTCCATCACGACCCTGGTTCCCGACGCAAGTTCGGCCTCACCCGGCAATTCGAACATCGCCAACGTCCCCTGATACAGGTAGCCCGGAATAGCTGCGGCCGGCATATTGAGGTAAGCGGGCGAATCCGGACCGACGCCGTGCCCCTTGGCGGCTGTGACCATCACGGTATCGCCATCCAGCGCGACTCGTGTGGGGAACCATGCTGCTGGAATGTGTCCGATCACGCGCCTTCCCCGCACGTCGATAACGCCCACCGCGTTAATGCCCGCCTCGGCCACCAGTAACCGCCCCAGGCCCGGATGGTACGCCAACCCAACCGGCAGCACGCCGCGCAAACCCTCTAAACCAGGAACGCGGATGGGGATCTCCGCTTCCACTCGATTGGTGCGCGCGTCGATCACGCTGATCGAATCATCGGTGGCGTTTGAAACGAAAACGCGGTCGCCCACCGCCACGATCCCCGAGGGGCTGCTCCCGCCGCAACTTTCCGCGCCCACCGGAGTTCCCGTGCGGATATACATCTCCACCTTTGGTGTGGCGGGATCGGCGACATCTACCACCGCCACCGAATTGGACTCGGGCGCGTTCGGATCGCCTAACGCCGCGAGCGCCTGCGGGCTCGGAAATCCGAAAGGCGGGAACGGCAGGCCGGTGGCCCGCATCCGGTTCGGGTCCAATCTATCCACCAGCCGATACTGGAACATGCCGGCGTGGGTGACATAGAGTTTCCGGCGATCCGGGGACAGCGCCATGAAAAACGGCAGACGGCCCACGCGTACCGATCCAATCACCAACCGCGACTTCACGTCCACTACCGCCACGCGGAAATTGGCCTGGTCGGCAACATATAAAAAGCCGCGCTCCGAATCGAAAGTCAAATCGCCTGAGTAGCTGTCGCGAAATCCGTTTTGGTTGAGGTCGATCGCCCGCCGCCGTCCGGCATATCCGCCCTCGGTGTCGATCACCCCTATCCGTCCGGAATTCCCCTCCGCCACGAAAATCGAATGCTCGCCGGAAAACGCCACCCCCATCGATACGCCCCGCCAATCGCCCGCATCCGATGGATCGAGCCCTTCGCCGGAACGCGCAGGCAACTGCCGCACGGCCCAGCGGCCATCCCTGTCGCGCTCCATCAGGGTGATTGAATAACGGACCGGTCCGCCGTTGGCCGTGACCAGGCTCTTGCCGGAAGGGCTCAGCGCGAGACCGAACGCGCCCGGACCGGTCGGATACTCTTTACCTGCGGGCGCAATGACGCGGCCGCCTGGCAGGATGGACGGGCCTGGACGGCGCATCGCAGGCCGGTTGCCCGCGGGCGCAGTGAAGCTTTGCGCGGCTAAACCGACGCTTCCCGCCAGAGCAGCCGCCATGAAGCAGGCTGAAGGCAAGCGGCTGTGCGGCACCTTCCCATCATAGCGATGGCTTCGACCCCCGAAGCGCCTCAGTACGACTCAACAGCACGTCAGTACAAGTACTGCTGGGGTTTCCCCGAGGCTTCAAATGTTTACCGCGACTTGGCAAAATCGACCTGCGTGAACTTTTGTCCTGTCGGTTTACGTTTTTACAGAGTTGCCAACCCGGCGAATCCTCACGCGGGTGCGCCTTAGCCTGGGTATATCGTCAGCGGGATTAGCAACTTAGGACAGCATTGTACGTGGGTGTAGAATGGACGTATCATTTGGCACGGGAAGTGCTTTACAGCGGTTCGTAGGATGAGAGGGGTATTCAAGAGCCTCGGGGTCACGACAGTCAGTTGGGCGATCCTCTCCGCGATGGTGGTTGCAGGCTACGCCCCTAGGCTAGTTTTCGCGCACGCAAACCCGCAAGCTAAATCTGACCAAAGAGCCGCCTCGATGACAGGGTGTATCGATGAGGATAACGGCCGCTACCGCCTGGTCGATGACCGGGAGCTGCAACCGATTGCGGATTTGCAGGCCGAAGGCTTCCCTGCGGAAACCTTCGCCAAGCATGTGGGGCACAAGGTCGTCGTCCGGGGGACTTCAAATCCCGGCGAGATGCGGCCCCTGTTTAAGGTTCGCAGCATTGAAACTGTCAGCGAAACTTGCGCGCCACAGCAGCATCCGTGAGCTTGAAATTGTCTTTGGAGGAGACACATATGGCATCTAGTCCCACAACCCTGGCACCCCACAACAAGCCTTTGGAAGATCCGTTGGCGCATCTGCCTTGCTCCAGCATTGTGGAGTACCGCAAAGGGCAAATGATCTACAACCAGGACCAGCCGTCCACCAGCATCTATCTGGTGATCGACGGTAAGGTGAAAGTCTCGCGCCTCGCCGATGACGGCCATCAGGTCGTCGTCGATATCTACCAGCCCGACGAGTTTTTCGGGGAGTCGGCGTTTCTGAACCTGCCGCACCGCGCCGAACAGGCCACCGCTCTGGAAAACACCAAGCTGATGACCTGGACGTCTTCGGAAATCGAAGACATCGTCATGAAAAAGCCCCGCCTCGCGGTCGCGCTGCTCCAGATTCTGGTGCAGCGGACCATCGATTTCACCCACCGCATCGAGAGCTTCTCGGTGGACAATATCGCCCGCCGCCTGGCCCGTTCGCTCATCCGTTTCTCCGAGCGCCTGGGCACGCCTGAGGACGATGGCAGCATCCGCATGGTGCCGTTCACGCACGAGCTGCTGTCGCAATACGTCGGCACCTCGCGCGAAATAGTCACCCACTACATGAACCAGTTCCGCCGCCAGGGCTACCTCCGCTATTCCCGGAAAGGCATCATCCTCTACCGCGACGCCTTCCGCGAATGGCTGCGCCAAAACTGCTAGAAAACCAGCTGTGAGCTTTGAGCTGTGAGCTATGAGCTCTCAGCTCCCGTCGTTGGCATTCGGTCGTCGGCGACTCTGGGCACTGTATTCTGTGTGCCGTCCTCGCTCCCCCAACGGTGGACGCCCGGCAGCTCAAAGCTCATGGCTCATAGCTCGCAGCCCCCCTTCCCTTGACCCTTTACTTTCAACCCACTACAATGCTTGCTAGAGGGAATTGTATTTATTTGCCACTATGAGCACGGACGCGCCGCTCAAGTCGCGACACCGGGAAGTCCTGCAGACGATCGTCCGCGAATATATTGAAACCGGTGAGCCGGTCGCTTCGCGGACCATATCCAAGTGCCGGCAGAACGACCTCAGCTCGGCATCCATCCGCAACGTCATGGCAGATCTCGCCGATGAAGGCTATCTCTCTCAGCCTCACACCTCGGCCGGCCGCATCCCCACAGAAAAGGCATTTCGCTTCTATGTCCGCTCCCTGGCCGCCGCGCGTATCGCGCTCGGCGAGGCAGATCGCCTGCGCCAGGAATTCGCCGTCCTGCCGACTATCGCCGAGCGCGTCGAGCACTCCAGCCACATCCTTACCCAGTTGACCCGCCATGTTGGCATCGCCGCGGCGATTCCCGACCTATGCCGCGAGCTGGATCAGATCGAGCTCGTCCCGCTGGCGGGCGACCGCGTTCTCATCATCCTGGCAACCCGCGACCACATGGTCCACAACCGCGTAGTCGCTCTGGAGGAAGCCATCCCGCCCTCTGAGCTGGTCTCCATTCGCAACTACGTGAATGGGAATTTCTCCGGATGGCAGTTGGGCGAAGCGCGCCGCGAGTTGGTCCGCCGCATCCTCGAAGAGCGTGCCCTCTACGATGCCGTTCTGCGCCGCCTCCAGGTGCTGTATCAGAAGGGATTGTTTGACGTCGATACCGCACCCGCCGTCCACATGGAAGGCGCCTCCAACCTGCTCGGCCTCGATCTGCACCTGACCCGAGAGAAGCTCCGGGAGCTGCTGCGCGCGCTGGAAGAGAAGCAGCGCCTCATCGAATTGCTGGACCGTTTCCTCGGCTTGCCGCCGGGTGAGGTGGAAGTCCATGTCGGTCTCGAACAGCTTCATCCCGCCATGAAAGATCTCGCGCTGGTAGGCATGTCCGTGCGTATGCCCAGCGGCCTGCCCGCCAAGGTCGCCGTCCTGGGCCACATGCGTATGCACTACGAGCGCGTCATGGCGGCCGTGATTCAAACTAGCCGAGCCCTGGAAGCCGCTCAATTTTAACCATTTACAGATTTCTCACCCGGCGGCTCTTGCGCCGCTCTGGTAAAATGAAACGAGTAGAAATGCCTGATCCAGATGCCAACGTCTCATCCGATGTATCTCCCGACGCGTCTTCCGAAGGTGATACCAACCTTCCTATCGAAACCCCGGAAGGGCAGCTTGCGCTCGTAACCGCCGAGCGCGATCAACTGACTGCGGAGAAGGCCGACCTGCAGGATCGCCTGCTGCGCGCCCGCGCGGAGTTCGATAATTATCGGCGCCGCGCCGACCGCGAACGCAGCGATTTTCTCCAGTTCGCCGCGATGGACCTGGTGAAGGAGATTCTTCCCGTCCTCGACGATTTCGAACGCGCCCTCAAGGTCGAAACCGCGGGCAGCGACTATGTCAAGGGCGTCGAGCTGATCTACCAGCGCATGTACGAAGCTTTGAAGAAGCTGGGCCTGGAACCCATCACGGCCAAAGGCTTGCCCTTCGATCCGAATCTGCACCAAGCCGTGGAGCGCGTCCATACCGACGAAGCCGAAGACATGACGGTACTAGACGAATTCCAGAGAGGCTATAATTTCAAAGGCAAGCTTCTGAGGCCCTCCATGGTGAAGGTCGCGGTGAGGCCTTAAGCATTGAATCCCGTGACGAAAAGAGATTATTACGAGGTCCTCGGTGTCGGCAAGGAATCCGGCGACCAGGAAATCAAAACCGCTTATCGCAGGCTCGCCTTGAAGTACCACCCGGATCGCAACCCCGACGATCCCGGGGCCGAGGAAAAGTTCAAGGAAGCATCGGAAGCCTACAGCGTGCTCAGCGACGCGCAAAAACGCGCCGCTTACGACCGCTTCGGACACGCCGGGCTGCAAGGCGCAGCCGGTGGCGGCCCCGGGTTTAACCCCGACGCTTTCACCGATTTCGGCGACATCCTGGGCGACCTGTTCGGCTTCGGCGACCTGTTCGGAGGAGGCGGCCGCGGACGCCGTGCCCGCGCTCAGCGCGGCGAAGATGTCCGGTACGACCTGGAAATCTCCTTCGAGGAAGCCGTGTTCGGGCTGCCAGCCGAAATCCAGGTACCGCGCATGGAACCGTGCGACCGGTGCCAGGGAAAGGGCTCGGAGCCCGGCAGCGGACCCACCACCTGCCCCACCTGCCACGGCCGCGGCGAAGTGATCTACCAGCAGAGCTTCCTTTCCATCCGGCGCACTTGCAGTACCTGCGGCGGCTCCGGCCAGATCATCCGCAACCCTTGTAGCGAGTGCCGCGGCCAGGGCTATAAGCAGGTGCACCGTAAGCTCAAGGTGAACATTCCTGCCGGCGTGGATGACGGCACGCGCCTGCGACTTTCGCAAGAAGGGCAACCCGGAGTCAACGGCGGGCCTCATGGCGATCTCTACGTCTTCATCAAAGTGCGCGATCACTCATTCTTCGAGCGCAAGGAGCAGGACCTGCACTGCACCATCCCAGTCAATATCGCCCAGGCCGCTCTCGGCTGCGAAATCGAAGTTCCCACGCTCGAAGGCCCGCACAAGCTGAAGATCCCCGAAGGCTCGCAGAACGGTGCGCAGTTCCGGCTCCGCAACAAGGGCGTCCCCGTCCTGAACGGCAGCGGCCGCGGCGATCTCTTCGTCCACCTCGACGTCAAGATCCCGCACCGCATGACCCGCGAACAGAAAAAGCTCATGGAGCAACTCCGCGAGATCCTCCCAGTAGACAACGCGCCCGCGGAAAAGGGCCTGTTCGAAAAAGTCAAAGACTACTTCATGTAGGAAAGGAACTCTGCGCCATGAGTTCTGAGCTTTGAGCGAAGAAGCTTGTGGGACAGACGGTCGATTCTTGCCGTCTGTCTAGGCCGAGGTTTGGGCAGACGGCGAAAAGCGACCGTCAGCCCCATAGACTCCGCCAGTCCGGAGACGCCAGCAGTGTTCCGCTCATAGCTCATAGCTCATAGCTCATAGCTCATCGCTCATCGCTCATCGCTCAGCGTTCAGCGCAGCTACCACGGCACCGTCCGTGAAGCATCCAGCGAGAAACAACTCCGCGCCGCGCGGTGCGCCCAGAAGTGGGATGTAACGCTTCCGGATCCGCCGTAGGCCCCCGTCGTGTCGGCGGCCGCAAACTGCGCGCACAATTCGTACTCGCGATCCGATTTGCGAATGTATTCGTACGGCCGGCCCGTTTCCGGATCGTCCATATGTTGCTGCACCCCGATCACGTTGGCGCGCAATTCGGCTGCGTTAGCCGGAATCGCCCCGCCCTGTTGTTTCCATCCCTGCACCGCCCACGCAATCTGCCGCAGATCTTGCACGCGCTTCCGATCAGCTTCCAGTTGGCGCTGCCGCGCGGGCGTCCCCGCCACACCCAAACCTAAACAAAATGCCGCCACCACCGCCGCTGTCGCGGCCGCGCCGAATGCGAGGTTCCGCGATCGCTCGCGGCCCACGTCGGTGTTACGGTCCCAACGCAGCGAGCTGATGTAGTAAACGAAGATCGCTCCTGCAATCGCCATCACCACAAAGGCCTTGAGCACGAACCTCTCGGTCAGTTCACCCTTGAGGAAGTAGTTCAGGAACCAAATGAGATCGCAGACCATGGTCACCGCCGTGATCCACAGAGCGATGTACGTGAGCCATTTGCGCACACCGGAAACGAGGCGCTCAGGCTGGCTCGCCGCTTCGCGGAAGATGGCCCGCATCACCAGCAGGTAAATGGGAAACGCCACTGCCAGGCTGGCCATCTGCCATGTGACGGTGGAACGCAAGTCGTAAACTGTGTTGGTTGAAACGGCATCGGGCACCCAGTGATTAATTAGCTCAAACAGCATCGACCCAAGGGCCGTGGCCCAAGTCGCCAGAGTGGAAAACGAGAGCAAGTACAGAAACGCATCGCGCGCGGATTCGCCTCGGCCGGTCCGCGCCGGGACGGCGATCCCCGTCACCCGCTCCCAATAGTTTCCGATCGCGCCGTAAACATCATCCGCCGCCCATCCCCGTCTGACGAGAAATGCGGCCAAGAACTCGTCCGAAGCGCCTTTCGCCTTACTCGCGTCGATGAACTCCTGCAATTGTGTGGCGTCTTGTTGTGGCATAGCGCTATGGCAAGTCGCAATCTACGCGCCGAAAGAGCGGGCTGATTCAAATGGACTTAGCGCCGAAGGCGCCGCACCGAGCGATCATTCAATGCCAGATAGCCTACAGAAAATGTCGGGCTCATGAGAGCCAGGTCGTCAGCTCACCGCGCATGATGAAAAACGTAAGAGCTCTCCACCGGAATCCCTTGCTTGAAAACAACGCGCAGCACCGCCTGAAAATGCCGTGGAATCTCACCCGACCGCCCTCGCAAATGGGCCGCAAGCTCTCTCGCCCGAGCTGGCTGCGTCAGCCACTCTGCCGCGGCCAGCGTGTCCGGATTGGCGTTCCCTTCAATGCGCAGCACCACGCCCTGACGCTGCAAACCGGGAAGGCGGCTGATCAGGGCGTGCGTTTCGCCCTCGGAGACTTTTCCCGGCACGATGTGGTCCGGCAAAAAGGCCGGCTCCGCCCCGCGCGGTTTCAGATTTCGTATGCCGTCGGCTTCCATCACGATGTCCCCTTTCAGCACGGCGGCGTCGAGCTGCGGATTGAACTTGGGAGGCCCTATGAAAATCACGTCGTGCGCAGCCACCTGCTGCCAGGAAAGCAGGTTGCTGCGCGTGAACAGCAGGTCGCGCTTGCGAGACGAAAGCAGTTCCCCGAAGAGAAATGCCGCGCTCGCCTCGCCCGCGCCGGTAAATGAGTAGTTGGGCCGCATCTCCGCATCGCCCAGAGCCCGGCGCAAAGACTGACTCCTTCCTGCAAGCTGCCCCTTTTTTGCAAAGCTGCAAGAAGCATAAGTCATGATATTAAGGTCTCAAATGGGTTAGCGGATAACTTCTGCGGTGAGGGCGGTCGGTAACCCGGTTAGTATCCGCTGTAACACGCGAATTCGAGGGTGGTTATCGCAAACCGGAGCTTACGGCAGATTGCTTTCCGCCCACTCCAGCATCTCCCGCTGGCGGGCGGCGTCGCCCATTCGCACTTCCAGGTTGACGTACCGCTGATACCGCGCGGCGGCCCGGCGCGAAAGAGACCCATCGTCCGGCCCCCTCACGAACTGCTGCAACACCACGTTATACGGCGAGGTCGCTAGAATCTGATAGTCGTTCGGATCGGTACACAGGAAAAAGGCGTGGGGGTTGTCCGGCTGCTTGACAGAGCCCCGCTCGCTGCTATCCAGCTCGTTGTTCACTGAATAAGCTTCCGAGTTATTGTGCAGCGCGATCAGCACCCGCTTGTCGGATGGGAACAGCGCCCTCAACAGGTGCTCGCGGCCGTCATCCAGCAGATCGAGCGCGTCGTTCATCTGCTCCTGCGTCCATTTCGGATTCAATTGCTGCAGGTTCGCGTGCGCTCCTGGCCGCGAAAACATACGGTTCGGGTCGATCTTCCCGTTCTCAATCGGCACATCCCGCGTGCGGCTCTCGATCACATATCCAATGCCCCGATGTGACTCCAGATGGTCCAGCAGCACTTCACGCGCCGTCGTCTCGTCGCCGTGGATCACCAGGTAATGGCGCCGTGGGTGCTTCGTCCGCAGGATCTGAAACTGTGCTCCCGCCAGCCCGACCCGCTTCGGCCTGAACCACGGCATCCATCCGAACAGGGTTCCGCCGAGGCTGAATGCCAGCAACTCGCGGCGTGAAAAATCATCGCGCGAAGCGCCACCATTCCGCGGCCCCTGGCCCCAGGGTCCCGACCCCTGAGTCATTCCGTTTCCTCCTCCAGCCTCTTCTTATGCTTGGGCTTCTTCCGGGCGGATTTCGGCTCGATCGTCTTGGCGGCCGGCACCGCACCTACGCGTTCGCGGGCGATGGCTTTAATCTCCTTGCCCAGCTCAAAGGTCTTCTTTTTCCTCGCCAAGCATCCTCCGCACGGTCGCAGCCAGCCTCTCCGGCGTAAAGGGCTTTTGGAGAAATTCGATGCGGCCCGGAGCCTGCTCGGCCAGTGCGCTCAAGTCCATAGGATAACCGCTGGCGGTCAAAATCCGCAGTGTCTTGCTGACATCGAGCATCTTCAGCGCCAGCGCCTCAAGCCCTATGCCTTGCATGGTGGCGTCGAGCACCGCGATGTCGAATTCTTGCGGCGCCGCTTCCACGACTGCCCAGGCTTTTTCGGTAGTATTCGCTGTCGCCACGGAGTAGCCCAAACGGCCCAGGTATACCGCCATCATCTTTAATAGCGTCGGTTCATCGTCCACGATCAGAATACGTCGCGCCTGGGAACCCATAAGCACCGGTTGTATGATCGGCACTATGAAATTCTACACGGAATATCTCACTTTTAAGACCTCCAAACACCGAGAATATTTGAACATTACGGACCAGCTCGAGGCAGTCCTTCATAAGAGCGGGATCCAGGAGGGCATGATTCTGGTATCCGCCATGCATATCACCGCCGGTGTGTGGGTGAATGATGCGGAAGACGGCCTGATCGCCGACATAGACGAATGGCTGGAAAAGCTGGCCCCGTTCCGCCAGGACTACCGCCATCACCGTACCGGAGAAACCAATGGCGACTCCCATCTCAAAAGTCTTCTGGTGCACCACGAAGTCATCGTCCCCGTTACCAAAGGTAAACTCGACTTCGGCCCGTGGCAGCAGGTATACTACGCCGAGTTCGACGGACAGCGCGCGAAACGGGTCATCATTAAAGCCATGGGCGAATAGGTAACTTTTTTGCGCTTCCAAGCCGCCTGTGTGAATGGAAGCTGCAATTGACGGCATCTCCGCAATGGAGGCAATTCATGAAGCGTAGTCTTGTCTGTCTGCTAGCTGCCGCGGCATGGTCGAACGCGGCCGAACTTCCCGTAACCCAAGTCGTTCTTTACAAACACGGCGTCGGCTTTTTCGAGCGCTCCGGCAGCCTCGGCCCCGGCCAATCCGCCCGGCTCGATTTCGACGCCTCCGAAATGAACGACGTTCTGAAGTCGCTCACCATCCAGGAGCGCGGCGGCGGTAAGATCTCCGGACTGCGCTACGACGCGATGGACCCGCTCAGCCACACGCTGGCGCAATTCCCCTTCAAAATCGATGGCGCGCAGCCGCTCTCCGCCATGCTCGACCAGCTCAAAGGCTCGCGCCTGGAGTGGAAGCTCGGCAACCAGACGGCCGCCGGAACGATTGTCAGCGCGCGTCAGCTTCCGGCCACGCAGAACGAATCCGGGGCGGAAGAGATCACGCTGCTGCTCGATTCAGGCGACATCCGCACCTTCGGATTGAACGGCGCCGTGACTCTCCACTTTCCCGACCAGCAGTTGCAGCAGCAGTTCAAGGACTATTTCGCCGCCCTCGCGGCCTCGCGCTCCAAGGAGAAGCGCAGCGTCTACATCGATTCCACCGACGACAAGGAGCGCCAGGTGGTGGCCAGCTACATGGTCCCCGCGCCCGTCTGGAAATCGAGTTACCGGCTGATCTTTCCTGCCGAGGGCAAGCCCACGCTGGAAGGTTGGGCCATGGTGGACAACACCAGCGGCGAAGACTGGAACAAGGTGCAGCTCTCGCTGGTGTCGGGGCGGCCGATTTCATTTGTAAGCCAGCTTTATCCGCCGAAATATCTGACGCGGCCGGAAGTGGAATTGCCCGACGATAGCGCCGCGCGGCCGGTGGTGCACGCGGGCTCGTACCCGGCTGCCGCGAACAGTCTCGCCCGCGGCGGTCGGGGCTCGGGCGGCGGAATCGGCTCGGGCGGCGGCGGAGTGGGCGGAGGCGCCTTCAAAGCTAAGAGCGGTGGAAACATCCTGTCGGACAATAACGCCTCTGCCGCTCTCGCGATCGACGGCGCGGCCACTTCCGATCTCGAAAAAGCCGCAGGCGAGCCCAGCTCCGTCCTCATTGCTTCTTCCGGCTCCGACCTCGGCGAGCTCTTCGAATACCGCATCTCCCAGCCCGTCACCATTCGCAAAAGCGAGTCGGCTATGCTGCCCTTCCTCCAGCAGCCCATCGACGCTCGCAAGCTGCTTATCTACTCCGACCATTCCGCGCAGCATCCCACCAACGCCGCCGAACTCATCAACGGCACCGGCAAGACGCTCGACGGCGGCCCCATCACCGTCTACGACGGCGGCGCTTACGGCGGCGAAGCCCTTGTCGAAACTCTCAAAGCCGGCGACAAGCGGCTTATCAGCTATGCCGTCGATCTCGGCACGCGCATCACCGAAGCCTTCGGCAGCAAGCAGGCCATCGTGCGCGAGATTCACTTCAACCGCGGCATCCTCACCACCAAAATGGCCGCCGAAGAGACGCGCACCTACACCGCCCGCAACGTCGACCAGAAAGCCAAAACACTCATCATCGAGCACCCGCTGCGCTACGGCTACACCCTGCTCAACCAGAAGCCGACAGAAAAGACGGCCGCCAACTACCGATTCGAAGTTTCGCTCCCCGCCAACCATACGCAGGAGTTCCCAGTCTCAGAAGAACACATCTTCGATCAGGCTTACCAGGTCTCCAGCATGACGCCCGACTCCCTGCTGGTCTACATCCGCAACCGCGACCTGCCCGATGCCAGCCGCCGCCAGTTGCAGCGCATCGCCGACCAGAAGCAGCAGATCGCCGATAACGACCGCGCGCTTTCGCAAGCCCAAACGCAGATCAGCGACCTCAACAACGACGAAGATCGCATCCGCCGCAACATCCAAAGCCTGAACTCCGTCAGCGGCCAGCAGCAGCAGGTCCAGACCTACGCCCATCAGCTAGACCAGAATGAGCAGCAACTCGTCGCCCTCCGCGACAAAACCGCCGACCTGCAAAAGAAGAAAGCGGCGCTGCAGACCGATCTTGGCAGTTTGATTGCAACACTGAACTTCTAAGAATGCTCTCGCAAAGGCGCAAAGACGCAAAATCAGGTCTTTTAAGGGTCCCGTGTGCGGCTTTTGCGCCTTTGCGAGAGCTATGATTTATTCTTGAACCTTGCCCTTATCGGCTACGGCAACGTGGCCCGCGCGCTTGTGCGCCTGCTGCGCGAGAAACACCGCGAATTTCCGCTTGCCGTCACCGGTATCCACACCTTGCGCCACGGCACCGCCGTCGATCCCGAAGGACTTCCGCCTAATCCACATTTCGGTCCGCGCGCCGTCTCCATCGAGGAGTTCCTCCATCGCGCTGACGCCGATATCGCAGTCGAGCTCACCACTCTCAACCCATCCACAGGCGAGCCTGCCTCCTCCCACATCCGCGCCGCCTTCGCCCGCGGCATGCACGTGGTCACGGCCAATAAAGGCCCCATCGCGCACGCTTATGCCGATCTGCGCGACGAAGCCGCCCACCGCGGCCTCGGCTTCCGCTTCGAATCCTCGGTCATGGATGGCGCGCCGGTCTTCAACCTGTGGCGTCATACTATGCCCGCAGTTAAGGTGTTTGGCTTCACCGGCGTTCTCAACTCGACGTCGAAGATCGTGATCGAAGCCATGGAGGCCGGCGGATCGTTCGAGGAAGGCCTCGCCGCCGCGCGCAAACTCGGCGTCACCGAAGCTGACGGCGCGTTCGACGTCGAAGGATGGGATTCCGCCGCCAAAACCGCTGCCCTTGCTAACGTCCTAATGGACGCCCGCACAACTCCGCAGCAAGTCTCCACCCGCGGCATCACACGGCTCACGCCGGGTCGCATGGCCGAGATCAACAAACAGTGCAAAACCGTGCGCCTGGTCAGCCGCGCCAGGCTGAACGGACGCTCGCTCTCTCTACGCGTGCGCGCCGAAGTGCTCGACCGCTCCGACCTGCTCGCTTGCACACCCGGCACGTCCAACCTGCTCCTCTTCCACACAGACCTGATGGGCACCTTCGGCACCGTCTCGCTCAATCCGCAAGTCGAACAGACCGCCTACGGAGTTTTCGCCGACCTAGTGGAAGTCATGCGAATCCGCGGCGGCGCCGGCGCGTAGCCCCGCGATCCGGCCGGCCTTCACCGAGATCACGCCATCCAGGTTTTGCAGCACGCCGTCGATGACGAGAAACGGTTCGCCCAGCACTTCGAACTTGAACCGGTCGAACGTCGGCGGCGTGATGATGGCGTTCATGATGCCGGTCTCGTCCTCCATGCTCAGAAACACGAAGCCGTTGGCCGTGCCCGGCCGCTGCCGCACAATGACCGATCCCGCAATCCGCACCAGGCGCCCATCCGGCACATGCGCCAGAGCGGCCGCCGGTGTCACGCCCAGTGCGTTCATCTCCGCACGCCGGTACGCCATTGGATGCCGGCCCACCGTCAGCCCCGTGCCGCGGTAATCGGCCCATAATCGCTCTTCGGTGTTCATGGCCGCCAGCGGAGAACCCGCGCCCTTCTCTTCCAGCGACTCCAGCAGCGGCCCCACCGGCAGCACCGCCCTCTGCGCCTGCCACAGCGCATCGCGGCGATGGATTTTGTCGAGCGAATTGAGCGCTCCGATCTCCGCCAGCCGGTTCATCTCGTCCTTGCGCAACTCGGGAACCCGCAGCGCCAGATCATCGACGCTTGTGAACGGCCGCGCACGCACGATGGCCCGGCCGGCTTCTTCGCGAAGACCTTTGGCGTAGCGAAGACCTAAACGGAGAAGAGGGGCCGGGGGAGGGAGGCTCGCTCCCGCTTCTTTCATAAAAGAACACGAGCGGAGCGAGTCACCTTCCCCTGGCCCCTGGCCCCCGGCCCCCGGCCCCCAAGTTACCAAGCATTCCCACTCCGACTTCATCACATCCACTGGCAGCACCCGCAATCCATGCCGCTGCGCGTCTTTAATCAGAATTGCCGGCGAGTAAAATCCCATCGGCTGGTTGTTCAGCATGGCGCAGGTGAATGCCGCCAGGTAATGGCACTTCAGATAGGCGCTGGCATAGGCCAACAGGGCAAAGCTGGCGGCGTGCGATTCCGGAAATCCATACAGGGCGAACGAAGTGATGGAGTGTACGATCTGGTCCTGCACTTTGCCGTCGATGCCGTTGCGGTTCATGCCTTCCCGCAGCTTCACCTCGATGTCACCCATGCGCTTTTCCGATCGTTTGAAGCCAAAGGCGCGCCGCAACTCTTCCGCCCGGCCGCCGGAAAATCCCGCCGCGATCATCGCCATCTTGAGCAACTGCTCCTGGAACAGCGGCACTCCCAGGGTGCGCTTCAAAACCGGTTCCAGCGCCGGATGCAGATAGTCCGGCTCTTCCCTCCCCTGCCGCCGCTTTAAATAAGGATGCACCATCTTGCCTACGATCGGCCCCGGCCGGATGATCGCCACCTGCACGACGATGTCGTAAAACTTTTTCGGCTTCATGCGCGGCAGCGAGGACATCTGCGCGCGGCTCTCAACCTGGAACATGCCGATGGTGTCGGCCTTTTGCAGCGCCTCGAACACCGCCGGATCGTTCTCCGGTAGATGCGCCAGCTCCACCTCTTCGCCGTAAATTTCCGGAATGGACTTCAGCGTTTCTTCGATCACCGCCATCATTCCCAATCCCAACAGGTCGACCTTGATGATCTTCATATCGGCGCAGTCTTCCTTGTCCCACTGCACCACCACGCGGCCGGGCATGGTGGCCGGCTCCAGCGGGACAACCGAATCCAGATCGTCCTGGCAAATCACCATGCCGCCCGAATGCTGCCCCAAGTGCCGCGGCAGATCCTGGGCCATTTGATATAGCTCGAAAAATTTGCGCACGCGCGGATGATGCAGGTCGAAACCAGCTTCACGGAACTGCCGCTCCGTGGTGTCCTTCGGATCTTTCCACTCCCACGCGCGCACCAGTCCGGAGAGCTTTTCGAGCGTGGTGATTTCAAATCCCAGCGCTTTGCCGACTTCGCGCGCCGCCGAACGGCCGCGATACGTAATGACGTTCGCGGTCATAGCCGCGCCGAGTTTTCCGAACCGCTGGTAGACATATTGAATGGCGCGCTCGCGCTTGTCGCCGCTGGGCAGATCGATATCGATGTCCGGCCACTCGCCGCGCTCCTCGGAGAGGAAGCGCTCGAACAGCAGTTCCATGCCCACGGGGTCCACCGCCGTGATCTGGAGCGCGTAGCACACCGCGCTGTTGGCGGCCGATCCGCGCCCCTGCGCCAGGATGTCGTTTTCGCGGCAGAACCGCACGATGTCCCAGACGATCAGGAAGTAGCCTTCCAACTTCAACTTTTCGATCAGCGTCAGCTCGCGCTCGATCTGTAGCCGAGCTTTTTCGGTGTAGGGCCGGTAGCGCAGCCGCGCGCCCTCGTCCACACGCTTGCGCAGGAAACTCGCCATGGTGTCTCCATCCGGCACCGGATAGCGTGGGAATTCGTAGCCCAGGTCTTTGAGCGTGAACTGGAGGCGCGACGAAATTTCAACAGTGTTGACGATGGCTTCCGGCAGATCGGCGAACAGCCGTGACATCTCATCGGGCGTCTTCACGTGCCGCTCCGAATTGGGCTCCAGCAGCCGCCCCGCCGTAGCCAGCGTCACTTTCTTACGCACACAGGTGAACACGTCGAGCAGTTCGCGCTGTGGCGGCGTCGCGTAGGCCACACCGTTGGTCGCCACCAGCGGAATCCCCAGCCGCCGCGCGCGCTCAACCGTTTCCTGGTTGTGGGCCTCCTCTTCGCGGTCGTAATGCCTCTGCAGTTCG
>Ga0126381_100000924_pt1 | contig 31865 bp, 18 predicted proteins | sample PanSoiMetPlot_28_FD_96465 | JGI IMG/M metagenome (GOLD analysis project Ga0126381, IMG submission 96465) | Tropical forest soil microbial communities from Panama - MetaG Plot_28 | ecosystem: Environmental > Terrestrial > Soil > Tropical forest > Bulk soil | place: Panama | collected 2016-02-17 | reverse complement strand
CCTCGTCCCTGGATTGGGGAAGACACCTTGGCCCGATTTTCTGGCCGATTCTCCCCTGCCTCAACCTGTGCGCGACGACATTGCTCGTGTATATACGGAAAAGAAAGACTACCTGCCCGGGCTCAGCCGCGCGCAAAAGATCGACCGCCTCACCAAGATTAGCTACTCAGACTTTCTTACCCAGATCTGCAAGGTTACGCCTGAGGCGCTGCCTTTTTTTCAGACCTATACCAACGACTTGTTTGCGGTTGGGATTGACGCAGTTCCTGCGTATTACTGCTATGTGGCAGGCGACGATTATGGAGCCATCACGTATGCAGGCTTCGACGGAATGGATTTGGGAACGCCCACATACTTGCGCCACGAAGAACCTTACATCTTTCACTTTCCCGACGGTAACGCATCCATCGCGCGCATGCTCGTCCGCACACTTGTCCCTGGAGCGATTAGCGGTCATACCATGGAGGACATCGTCACGGCTCGTGCAGATTATGGCCGTCTAGACGATCAGGACTCGGCAGTTCGTATTCGCCTTAACAGCACGGTTGTTCACGTTAGTCACGTCGGACCCGCTGAAAGTGCAACGGAAGTCGAAGTCGCCTACGACAAAGGCGGAAAGCTACAGGTGGTACGTGCGAAAAACTGCCTGCTCGCCTGTTACAACATGATGATTCCATACCTTTGTCCTGAGCTTCCGCAGAAGCAAAGGGAAGCACTCTCATACCTTGTCAAGGCACCGCTTGTGTACACCCACGTTGCCATTTCTAACTGGACCAGTTTCAAGAAATTAGGGATTCACCAGATCGTGTCTCCGGGTAGCTATCACAGTTTCACCATGCTCGATTTTCCCGTTAGTCTCGGCGAATATCGCTTTTGGTCAAATCCGGAAGAGCCAATAGTCCTGTTCATGCTTCGTACTCCGAGCAAGCGTGGTTTGCCAAAGCGCGATCAGCACCGTGCAGGACGCGTTGAGCTGATGAGCACACCCTTCACGAGTTTCGAGCGCAACATCCGAGAACAGCTCGGAGCCATGCTAGGCGCGGCAGGCTTTGATCCTGCGCGCGATATTAACGCCATCACCGTCAACCGCTGGGCGCATGGCTACGCTTTTGAACCAGACCCACTCTTCGATCCGAAGTGGAAAGAAGAAGAGAAGCCATGGGTAATCGGGCGCAAGCCTTTTGGACGGATTACCATCGCCAATTCCGATTCCGGCGCCGAGCCTGAAACCGATGCTGCCATCGATCAGGCGTATCGCGCCGTGCACGAAATTCGAAACCTCTAAGAATCGTGAGCGTGCCCGCGTGCAGCTACGAAACTCTTTTCAAATATTCGCTGACGCTATCACGTCAACTGTCGTAACCAGGCGATGACACGAGCGTCAGTTAGAGCCTGTGGGCTGCGAAACTTGATGAAAACGAGAATTAAGCGACCGCGTGTTTTTCAGCGGCTTAGTCCACGTTTTCGACCCTGTGCGCTTTTTCTCCGCCAACGACCATGCTATGGCGCTAGGGATGTTTCAATGACTGAGCACTGCGACAAGTCTGAGCGGCTTGCGTAGCTAAGGCGTACTCCCGTCGGGAGCCTTGTCGCCGATCTCTCTCGGTGCAGAAATTGGCGGAAAGATTGTGTTCAGTTTCTGCATTGTCTCGTTCCCGTCGATGTCGGCTTTCCGCTTCTCCACATAATTCGTGACCCGATTAAGCAGTTCACTCGGCTTCGCTGCGGACAAATTGTTTGGGAATAGAGATTCGATGTCGAGATCCACTTCTAACCTGCCTTCCCAGTATTCCCATAAGGGCCTGTCATGGTAACGGCGGTTCGGGTATCTGTTCGCATGTGCCTCGTCGTCAGCAATGCGCCCCTTGATCTCGTCAAGAAGTAAGCCCAGGGTCGATCCGTCGGGTTCTTCGCTCTTAATCCTATCCACCCAGTAGTTGACGCTCGCCGCCTCCCCGTCGCCTAGACCCTTCAGACCCCGCACCAGTGCATCTTCCCCCTCAAAACTTCCGTCCGTGAAGAACACTGCCTCAACCTGCGGATCACATGAGTGGTCATCCGGTCGGTAGCTCCATCCACCTCGCAAAGTCCGACGTTCGCCTGGCTTCATAACCCCGCTCTCTCCACGCGAGGGAACAAACCGGCTAGATTGGTAACCGTGGCCCAGGATGTTAGGGTCGAATTGGGCGTACCGACCGCACGTTTGGAGCACCGAATAGGCCTCGATTGACTTGTTCGAGTCATTCACGAGGACCAAGTGAGAGAAGGATCGAGGTCCCTGGGGCTCGAATTCCACATGGTAGCTCGAGCTCTGAGCGGCCATTAGCAAATGTGCCAAGATCAATGAAATGCAGAATGCCACGGGTCGGAGCGCGAACGCTAGCATAATCTGTCCTTCTCGGCGTGGTCATCGTTGGGCCGCCACTTTAACTGCGGAGTATAGATGCGTTTGGCGAATCACGCCACGGGCCAGATTACCAGAATGAGCTGGGACAGAATAACCGTTGCAATCAGGCGTGTCTGTCAACGTGGGCCCCTGGCCCGCGAAACTGCATGAAGAGTTCTCACAGCCGAGCAAAAATCCACTATGGCTCGGAGCGGCGAGATTGTTTCAACAATGGAGAGGCTAAGGCCGTGTGTCCGTCTGATCCGGAGTGTGCGTGACGTCACGCTCCCTTTAGCCAGAAAGCGAAGACAATGGTCATATCGGAACATGAGATAGCGCGAATCAAGTTACCTCACCAGCGCGGCTGAACAAACGAGTTGTTGCTGGTGGATACTGACGGCAGTGCCGGTACAACTTCCTGCCGCTGTTGTGAGGCTAAAGCCGATTCCGCTTGGCTTACCTGTCTCTTGGTCATAAGCTGCAAGAGGATCTTCATTCTTGCTTCGCTCTCCTTGTAGCCAGCCTGCAGCGCAAGAGAGTACCACTTATAGGCGCTTACATAATCCAGAGGCACTCCTTTGCCTTCTTTGTAGAGAAAACCAAGCTCCGCCTCTGCTCTAGGATTTCCTTGATCGGCAGCTCGCCGTACCCACTTTGCGGCTTCGGAGTAGTCAACGTCAACGCCGTAGCCCCGATAATACATGGCGTAGAGTAAAAGTTGGCTGTATGGGTAATTCTGATCGGCAGACGCTCGCAGCCATTTCGCTGCTTGGGCGTAGTCGCGCCGAAAACCATGGCCATAGAAAAGTAATGATGCCAAATTGCATTGCGCGACGGGGTTACCTTGTTCCGCGGCAGCACGATACCACCGAGCTGCCTCCTTCAGGCTTTTCGAAACGCCGTGACCGCTCTCGTACAAAGCACCGAGATTGTTCTCAGCTAGTGCGTGTCCCTGTCTGGCAGCAGCGAGGTAGTACGCTGCAGCTTGGCGATCATCTCTCGTAACGCCTCTACCGTGTTCGTAAAACCAGCCGAGTGCGAATTCTGCATCCGTCGAACCTTTGGCTGCTGCAGCTCGGCATAACTCTGGTGACTTCGTTATGTAGTTGTTCGCATCACGGATCTCAAATGCGGAAGATTCCTTTGAAGTAGTTGACCGCGCACTTGGACTCGATTGGGCTTGTGCACATGGGCACCCGGATGAGGAGTGCGTGATTACTAGAAGAAGAAGGAAAAACTGTCGTAAGTGCATAGTCGGACCTTCGAAATTGAGCTGAATAACAGGAACGGCTTCCCGGCCGTCCGCACCACGAGACGATCCGTTTCAAAACGATTCTCAAGCGAGGTTTCTTTGCTTCTCGCTCTTTCTGAGTTCCGAGAATGGACGGACTACAGCCGTATTCGTGAGCGGCCTTCGAAGCGTGTTGACGGATAATCGCGCGGCGCTAGGAAGCGAAACGAGTAAAGGGCGCTGGCAGTGAAAACGTAGCAAAAGTCAGAAGGAATGTAATTTTGGGTAGTCAGTTGGCGGGGAGCACAATGTGCTCTCGTGCGAACGCTCACGTTTCAATGTTAACAACGTCCAAATTCTTTACTGGAACCCGTGCGTACAGACCCCGCAGATCAGGAGCGAATGACCGAGATTCGAGTTTAATCGCTGGGTTTCGCCAACTGACAAGATGAGCCCGAAGGCTCATTCAAAAGAAATGGATGCGAATTCTGAAAGCAGTTAGGTGACGGTGGCGAGTTTTACCTCGGGATTGGTGTCGACGAACCCCCGCGATTCGCCCTCCAGGCACACTCGTTGCCACAATTCAAAATTCAGCAGCCGCCAGATGCGATCGTAGTGATCGCGGTACTTTGCGCGATGCTCACGGAAGAGCCTGCGAATCGCAGCGCTGTCGAAAAGGCCGCGTTCCAGGCTGCGAGGCTCGAGCAACATGCGCTCGATGGTGTCGAGGCGCGGGCCTGCGAGCCATCCGCTCCAGGGAGTGGGAAAGCCGAGCTTCGGGCGATAGATTATCGACTCGGGCAGCAAGCCCTCCATCGCCTTCTTTAGAATTCTTTTCCCTGCGAGGCCATGAATTTGAATGTTCGCAGGAATCCGCATCGCCCACTCCACCAGCACGTGATCGAGGAACGGAACACGGCTTTCGATGGACGCTGCCATGCTCATGTTGTCCTGCTTCATGAGCAATTCGACCAAATACGTTTTCAGATCGGTGTAGAGGAGGCGCTGCAGAAGCTCTCCTGAAGAACGCTCCCACACTTTCATGAGGTTGCCGTACGCCATCGTAGGCGGGAACTCGTGAGCAAAATTCTTAGTCAGCAGTTCGAGCTGATCCTTCTCGCCGAACGCGGAGAAGAAGTTGTCGAAGTAGAACGATTTCCAGGATTCGCCGTCCGTCCCCAGGAAACTGTGAGAAAGCTTGCGCCGGGCAGTGGCGTTGATCCACTCCGACTCACCGATAAAGTTGCGAATCCCCGCACGTAGCGAGCGCGGAAGAATCCTGCGATAGAGGTTGTCGAAGGCGCGGTTTTTGAGAGTGAATGCGTAGCGTGAGTACCCGCCGAGAGTTTCATCGCTACCCTCTCCGGTGAGAACCACTTTGACACGTTCCCGCGCCAGCTCAGCGACAAAGTATAAGGAAACGCTCGAAGGCCAGACGATGGGCTCGTCTTCGTGCCAGATCAGCTTGGGTAGGGCATGGAAGAAATCGTCGGAACTGACCGACACTTCGTGATGGATCGAGTTGATATGCTTCGCGACCGTCCGCGCGTACGGCAGTTCGCTGTAGCTCTGTTCCGCGTACCCGACGGAGAAGGTTTCAATCGATTCGCGGCGAATCTTGGTCATGAGTGCGGCCACGGCGCTCGAGTCCAAGCCTCCGCTCAGAAAGACCCCGAGCGGCACATCGCTCATCAGGTGACTCTCGACCGCCTTCTCGATCAGCTCGCGGTAGGACTGGACGTAGTAAGCTTCGTCTTTCGCGGGATCATCGACCACTGGCTGCAGGTCCCAGTACGGCGCGATTTGAATTTCGCCCGAGTCGTTCAACTCGAGCCAATGCCCGGGCATCAATTTGTGAATACCGCGGTAGAGCGTTTCATCGCCTGACAGATAGCCAAAGGCAAGATATTCCGGGATCGCCGCGCGATTGAGTTCGGGACGAGTCTCCGGGTGCTCCAGCAGAACTTTGATTTCCGAGCCGAAAAGGAATTCTTTGGCCGTCCTGGTGTAGTAGAGCGGCTTGATCCCCAAACGATCGCGCGCAATAAACAAGACTCTGCGTTTGCGGTCCCAAATAGCGAAGGCGAACATGCCACGCAGGTGTTGGACACAGTCTCTTCCGTACTGCTCGTAAAGGTGGATGATGGTTTCGGTATCGCTGCGGGTTCGATAGGCGTGACCCGCGGTGATGAGCTGTTCACGCAGGATCGCGTGATTGTAGATTTCGCCGTTGAAGACAATCCACAAGGAGTCGTCTTCGTTTGCGAGCGGCTGGTGGCCAGTGGCGAGGTCCACGATGCTCAGGCGCCGCATCCCAATGCCGACCGGGCCTTCCGTGTAGATGCCTTCATCGTCTGGACCGCGATGCGACATGATGCCACACATGAGCCGCAAAATCGTGGGATTCGCCTGCGTGTCTCGGCTAAGTCCGACAATTCCAGCTATTCCGCACATTTCGATACTCCGTTTTGGGTGCTCGATTTCAGCACAACTCAGCGGTCCGCAAATTCCAGCGCGGGATTCCCGACCGATGATTTTCGGTCGCGACCTGACCACTCCCAATGTTCCAAGGCATGGTCACGAGAGACGATCTCCTTGTCCCATCGACTCGCGAAGCTGCCCGCGACCATCGCCACTCGCTGCAGTTGATCTTCTCTCCCGGCGGCGCGCTCGAAGGATGAAACGCAATAGAGAAAGGCCGCGTCGCTGGTCCATTCGCCCGCGGTCCAACGGCGACCGCCTTCCGCGAACATGAATTTGTGGATTGCGTCCTGGGTTTTGTACTGGTACAGCCGAACCGCGCTGTGGTTCGAATCGGACGTATAGTTCAATGCGCCGAGCCCTTGCGCGCTCTCGCCGGCGATCATCAGAACGGCACACTCCGCAGACAGCTCAGGGGAAGCTGAGATGCGCACCATGGGTGCTGCGTTGTTCACTCCGTACGCCGGAGAAACCAATCCTGAGCCGGTTTCGCTGTGCCAGTCACAACTGCCGGCCACGAGCATGGCGAATGCACAATGGTCGGTGTTCGAGACGACGAAGCCGTGTTGGCGACTCGTGACTTGAATATCTTCTGCAAAATGCCAGAAGCTTTCGATCAAGTGACGGCCCTGTCCTTCACAAACGTCGCGAACCAGGCAGATGCCGTCTGGGCCCCGAAATACAAACCTTCGATGCAGCACCGGAGACGGCAACCGCGAATATCCATCGTGCCTGGCAACCAGGAAGTCGAAACCATCTCCACTCACCCAGCGCTCGACTCGCGTTTTGGGAATTGCCGTCCAGGCAAAAGGGCCGGCAACGAGCGCTTGATCCTGCTCGTCGACTCGCACCGTATTGTGAGCACCGGTGCCGCGGAAGATATCGCGCTCGTTCGAATCGGAAATATAGGTCGAGGTCCCCGGATCGACGAGCACCCGTCGGCCGTCCATTGCCATCCGAAGGCTGAGCGCGTCGGCATGCCCGTGCCCGCAGCAGCCGACACCCTGCGGGCCGGCATCAATCATGATTTGGTGCGGGCAGGGTTTGTCGCCTGCCAGGAGGTAGACTCCGCCGGCGGGAAACGCTTTTGAGCGAATTTCCCGCGCGGGCTGAGCTTTACCGGCTGGAACGGAGGGTTCTCCAAGCAACCAAATTGACTCTTCCGTAAGTTCCGCCGTCGCGCGCCCGTAGATCGCCGCTCCGATCGCCAAGGGATCGGTCATGTGCTCGGTGCGATTGCGGCGGGGATTGAAAACCCGGCCGCCATCGTCGTCCCCGAAGCCTTCGGGAGGTCCTGATTGCGAAAGCGCCTCGAGCACGTCCAGCATTTTCTCGAGCCTGCGATCCAACTCGGCCGGAATCTCGATTCCATTTCGCGATGCCAGAATGCGCGAATGCAGAAAGAAATCCAACGCGTAAACGTGATAGTGCAAGGCCTGCTCGAAATACACGCCATCGTCACGGACTTGCCGTTCGGCCGCATCTAGGATGATTTTCCAGCCGCGCTCCTTCCATCGTTCGGCACCGGGCAGTTGCGGGTAGAGTGTCCCGATAAAGAAAAGCGCCACTGCCTCGCCCAGCAGGTGGGTATTGGGCGAGAAGTACACCGAGAGATACTTCTCGATGTAGCGGCCGTTGACGAAGAGTCCGCGGGTGAGATCACCGCGGAAGGCGGGGGGCAGGGGCGCTGAATCGTGGAGCACCTTCTCTACCCAGAGCCAGGACAGACTACGAAAGGCAACTTCGAGAGCGCTTCCCCAATTGATTCCCAGCGGATAAGGATTCGCGCGCTGCCACGAGTACCATTGCCCGGCTAACTCTTCTACGTAACGATTCTCCGAGGTGAGCGCCCAGGCTTTCGCAAGCGTGATCAGGTGCTGATGGCGGTTCAGCTCCCAAGTGATCTTGTGGTCGCCGACTTCATGGAAATCGAGGAAGTCGATCTTGTACCAGGGTCTGAGCGGCGCACGTTTTCCGTGAACCGCGTCCAGCTGCCAGTCGATCTCCCTTCCGTAATCGAGACCGGTGTAACCGAGCAGGTTGAACCGATGCTCGCAGATTCTGTCGGCTTCGTCGCGAATGCGAGTGGTTTCTCCCGGTAGCAATTTCTGAAGTAGCGCGATCCGCCCCGGCACCTGCTCCGCATCGAAAAAGAACTCCCCACGCGAGGTTGAAGTCGGCCAATTCCCATTCGCAAAACCCCGCCCCAGCCGATAGTTCAGCAGATCCAAGCGCTTCGAAGCCGCTTGTGAAAGCCGGGTACGCACCTCATCCCGGCTCATGCGCGACAAGCGCCGAGCGAGGCGATTCCATCTGGAGTTCACGAAATCCATCTTACACGCGGCTGCCGTGGCCAAATTGTGCCCTGAATGGCAGCATTCCTCCTGCCACTGCCGGCGCCGAGACCCACGACAACAGGCCTCATCTTTCAAGACGTTACGGGCGTTTCGCCCTGGAGAGTTCCATTTTGGCCTAAGAGACTTCCGTCAGAGTGGAAAATCTTTACCCATAAATCCCCGCTTGGTTGGCCCGGGCAAGCCACCCACATTTTATCGTGTAAGTATTTGAAAATAAAAGAGTTTATCTGAGAACGATTTCATTTCCACCGCGATCTCTGGAAACCCGATTGCTTCTCATTTGAGTTAACTTACTATAGTGAATCCTGGAACTCCCCTTAGCCACGATCTCGGTGTGATCACAGCGAAGTTAGCCAATTTTTCGGAGTCTGCCATTTGAGCCACTCAATCAGCATATTCGGCCTGGGATACGTAGGGTCGGTGTCGGCGGCCTGCTTTGCTTCCATGGGGCACCGGGTCATTGGCGTCGACGTGAGCCAGAGCAAAGTGGAGATGCTCGACTCGGGACGAAGCCCGATCGTTGAAGCTCGAATGAACGAGCTTGTGGCCGAGGCGAATCAGGCGTGCCGGCTCCATGCCACCACCGATCCCACCGCCGCCGTGCTCGGATCCGAGGTTTCCTTCATCTGCGTGGGAACGCCCAGCCTTCGTAACGGGAAGCTGGATTTGAGCCACATCGCCAAGGTAGCGGCTGAGATTGGTGCCGCGCTGAAGCAAAAGAAATCGCATCATGTGGTCGTGCTGAGGAGCACGGTTCTGCCCGGCACAACGGAAACGGTTCTCGTGCCCGTTCTGGAGCGGGAAAGCGGGAAAAAAGCAGGTGAAGGCTTTGCAGTTTGCTACAACCCCGAGTTCATGCGCGAGGGCAGCGCGGTGGCGGATTTTCTGGAGCCTCCGTACACGATTCTAGGATCCCGGGATCCCCAACACCTTGAGCCGCTGCGCGAGCTCTACAGCAAGACTCCGGGCAAGGTTTTTGAAACCACAATCGCCGTCGCCGAGATGGTGAAGTATCTTTCGAATGCGTATCACGCGGTGAAGGTGGTGTTTGCTAACGAAGTCGGCACTTTATGCAAGCACTTAGGGGTGGATGCCGAAGCGGTGACTGAGATCTTCACTTCGGATACCCGGCTGAACATCTCCCCAGCCTATCTTTCGCCAGGGTTTGCATTCGGTGGCTCATGCCTGCCCAAGGACGTTCGCGCGCTTACCTATCGCGCCAAGGAACTCGATCTTCGTCTGCCAATGCTGGAATCGCTTCTGCCCAGCAATGTCGAGCACATTGAACGCGCCGTTGAAGCCGTGATCTCGACCGGCAAGAAGAAAGTCGCACAGCTGGGTTTGAGTTTTAAAGCAGGGACGGATGATCTGCGTGAAAGCCCGCAAGTACAGGTCATTAAGCGGTTGCTCGGAGAAGGTTTAGACGTCAGGATTTGGGACAAGGACGTCAGCCTGGGGCGACTGGCAGGCGCCAACCGGCAATATATCGAAGAAGTAATTCCGCATATCGGATCGCTGTTGACGGACCATCTTGAGCAGACGGTGAGACATGGCGAGGTTGTAATCATCGGCAATAAATCCGTCAGCAAAGACGAACTCGCGCAATACCTTCGCCGTGATCAAATTGTGATTGACTTGGTGAACCTCAGCAAAGCCCGCCGGCCCGTCGGCAGCGATACCTACGAAGGAATCTGTTGGTAGCTCAAGGAGCCTGAATGAAATGTGCCATGGTCGATCCCAATGCTGTGAATTGGGAGCATCTCGACAGCTTTTCTGACCGCACCGTCTTTCAGACGCGCGAATGGCTCAACTTCATTGCGGAAAGCCAGCGGGCGACTCCGGTGATTGCGGAGTTGCGGCAGGACGGGCAGATCGTAGGATATTTCTCCGGGCTGACGTTCACGCGCATGGGAGTGAAGGTACTAGGAAGCTCCTTTCCGGGCTGGACCACTCCCTATATCGGCTTCAATCTGCTGCCGGGACTCTCACGAGCTGAAGCGCTGGCCGCCGTCGAAAAGCTGGCGTGGGACACGCTGAAGTGCCTGCATATCGAAGTGTCCGATCCGTACTTTGCGCCCGACCACGGGCAATCCCTGGGATTTGCCTGCGAGTTCTACACCTCTTATCGCACCGACCTGACGCAATCGGAAGAGCAGTTGTTCCAGGGGATGGACAGCGCTTGCCGCCGCGCCATAAGAAAGGCAGAAAAGAGTGGCGTAAAGATCGAGGAAGCTACCGACCTCGCATTCGCCGATGACTACTACCAGCAACTGAAAGATGTTTTTGCCAAGCAAGGGCTGGTGCCCACCTACAAAGTCGAACGGGTGCGGTCGCTGGTGAAGAACATGACTGCCACCGGCCGCGTCTTGCTGGTTCGGGCTCGCGATTCCGAAGGGAAGTCGATCGCCACCGGAATTTTTCCCGGTTATAACAAAATTGCGGAATTCTGGGGGAATGCGAGCTATCGTTCCAGCCAGATTTTGCGTCCGAATGAAGCCATTCACTGGTACGTAATGCGGTACTGGAAGAAACGCGGCGTCGAAGTCTACGATTGGGGCGGCGAAGGTACATACAAGGAGAAATACGGTTGCAAACCGCATCGCGTGCCCTGGTTCACCAAGTCGCGGTACCAGATTGTTTCCACGCTGCGTAACGAGGCCAGGAATATGTATGCGCGCAAGCAGCGCTTTTTGGGCTGGCTGCAGGGAGACCGCGAACGCCAGGAAGCGGACCGGGTCGAGGAGAAAACCGCATCATGATCAAACGTGCACTCAAGCATCTATCGCGTGTGAACGATGTGCTGTTCCGTCGCTTGCGCATCGAGCGCGATATCACCATCTTTCCGGACGATGTGTTTTTGACTTCCTATCCGCGCTCGGGAAATACCTGGACGCGTTTCCTCGTCGGCAACCTGGTTCACACGGAAGAACCGGTCACGTTCTTGAACGTGGAGCGCCTGGTGCCAGACATGTACAAGCACAGCGACCACTATCTGCGGAACCTTTCTCGGCCGCGCATACTCAAGAGTCACGAAGTGTTCGACCCTCGTTACAAGCGTGTGATCTACATCGTTCGTGACCCTCGCGATGTCGCCATTTCGCAATATCACTGGGAGATGAAACAGCGATCCGTGAAAGATGAGTGTCCCATGGAGGATTTCGTGCCCGAGTGGATCGGGGGCAAGTACTGGGATCGGCTGGCGAATTGGGGCGATCATGTGACCAGTTGGATGAGCACGCGGCAAGGCCACGACGGCTTCGTGGTGCTGCGGTATGAAGACTTGATTGCCGATCCAGCCCGTGAGTTAAGGAAAGTTGCCAAGCTGTTGGACATCGAACCCACACCGGAACGGCTCACTCGCGCGGCGCAGTTAAGCTCCGCCGATCGCATGCGCCAGTTGGAGAGCACGCAGGGCAAGAAGTGGGTTCAGACGCGATACACGCGCCAGGACAAGCCCTTTGTCCGCAAGGCGGCTTCCGGAGGATGGCGATCGGTACTGCCACCCAGGTCAGTCGCCGCGATTGAGGCGGCATGGGGAAACATCATGACCGGGCTGGGATACGAGTTGACCTCAGAGGTGGAGAGTAAACCGGAGCTTGCGCACGCGCAAAACTAGTTTGCTCAGAAATTTCCCGGTAAGCCATCCCCGTCAGCGCGGGTGACGTGAAGCAGGGGGCGGTTCTCCGCGAGGGGTTCAAGCAACTGCGCGAGCTTCTTCGATAGTGCGATTACGAAGGTCGATGGGCCTTTCAGAAATCCACTCGTTTCAAACGCGCGGCACCACCCCTGGTGCGACTGATTGGTCACGATGAGATCGACGCCGCGCCTCTCTAAAGCCTGGGTCGCCGCCCGAACCATCGCTCCTCGATTCTCCGGGAAGGCCCAGCAGTCCACCACCGAACCCACGCGCATTTCTCCAAACTTGCGATCTTTGCGCCGCTCTCCCACCACCGCCCATCCCACCGGCTTCCCGCCCCGGCCGACCGCCACGCGCGTGAGTCCGTGCTGGCTGGAGGGGTAGAGCCTTCGCAACGTCTCGGCGTCGCGCAGCGCTGTCATGCTCACAGAATCTTTGGCACCGTTCCATAGATCGTCCGCCCAGCTCGAGAATTCCTCGACCTCTTCGGCGGCGAAACTTCCTGGCCGACTGCGCAGGCTCGACAAGGTCTGAGCGCCCGTGATCGCAAGCCATCCCGCCCCGCTCATCGCCGCCAAGTCCATCGCGAGAGCGCGTCCCCGGCTCTGTCGTAAAGCCTCGATCTCCGAGAGAAACTTGCGCGGACGAATGACTCGGAAGTAGAACGGCAACTCAATCAACGTAAAGCCCAATGCCTTGAGCATCATGGCGATCGGCCGGTTAGAGCCTCCCATCCCCAGGGCGTAAAGCAAGGGTTCCCGCTGCAGCGCATCACGAGCGAGCAAAACCCCAACCGAAGTGTAGGAGCGATCTACGATCCCTTCCGAGAGCGAGTGGTGATAACACGCGATTTTGTGCACGCCTTTTCCGCGAAAATAGACCTGCTCATGCTTTAAGGCGTAGGCGCCTCGGACCGCCGATCCTTCGGTGGCCACAAGGAATTCGTTCCAAACTTGCGAGTCGGAGCTCGGAGGAAGCCAGCGTGGGATCGAGCTTTCGAAAAACACCAGATCCTCGACTCCAGACGATCGTCGCAGCCGCTGATTAAATTCGGCTACTGCGGGTTCATGGTCTTTTAAATAGGGTTGGATGGATATTGGCAAGACTAGCTCGCCGTGGTTTGAAGTTTGCTTTCCACGAGCTTCGTAACCTCACCGATGGTCTTCATCTGCTCGATCTCTTCCGGCGCGAGCTGCAACTGAAATGTTTCTTCGAGAGCGAGCACCAGATTGAGATGCTGCACCGAGTCCCAGCTCTCGATATTCTCCGGAGAACTGGCCGCGGTGATCTGGGCGGGAGGAATCGCGAACAGATCGGAGGCAATCGTGCGAATCTGATCGAAAACTGTCAATCGTTTGCTCCATTCACCGTCACTACTTTAACCCATTCGGGAGAAACAATTTGTTGCTTCGTAAGGTCCAGCTCCCACAACGTGCCTTCGCCATTCTGTCGGGCGTTCTCGAACCCATGCTGGCGATAGAAATCGCGGGCCGGAGCATTTTTCTTCGTGGGCAGGAACCATCCCACGATACGTTTGCAGCCGCGAGCCGCAGCTTCATCCGCCAGGTGGGATAAGAGCGCGGTCTCCACGGTTCTGCCGATCACGCGGCAGCTGAGAAGAAAGCTGTCGATTTCGCAGGTCTCGCCTTCGTCGCGTGTGATCGAAACCCCCACCAGCCCGTGATCTCCGAACCGGTCGCGTACCCGGATGGAAAGCACCTGGCAGCCGGCCTTCGCCGCCATCTCGGAAATCTGTTGCTCCGAGTAGCGCCGTGTCGTGACATTAAACTGATTGGTTTTTTGCGTGAGCTGCGAGATTCGTGCCAAGGTTGCGGGCGCGACCTCGGCGATTTCTGCTTCCTGCTCAAGAAAGCGGTAGAAATCTTCCTTGGACTGGAACTTCTGCTCCGCCTGCGAGCGCTCGCGCTGTTCGGCATAGAAGGTAGTGCGCTGTTGATCCTCGCGCGAGAGAGTTAGACGTTCGAATCCAGGATGATCGCGGACCACCGAGGCATACTGCATCGGATCCTGCGGCAGATCGATGACCATGACTTCCGGAACCGCGCCGCGCACCTGCTCGCGCTCGAATGGGTTATCGTCGAGAAAGGCAAGGCTATCGAGTCCGATATTCAGTTCTTCCGCAATTTCGCGCAGGCCCTGGCTCTTATCATTCCAGCTGATTCGCATAGCCGCGAAATGTTTGGGGCGAACCAGCATTCCCGGATGCTTCTCCAGAGCTTCGATGGCATCTTCGGGATTGTTCTTGCTGCAAATCCCGAGCAGGATGCCCTTGCGGGTTAGGTCGAGCAGGGCGCGCTGCAGAGACTGATAGGCCGCACCCGGATACTCCGCGCTCAGCTTGATCCCGGTCATTCCATCTTCCCCGATGACTCCCCCCCAGAGAGTATTGTCGAGATCGACGACCAGCGCCTTCGCGGTGCGCCCGGCCAGCGGAACCAGGAAGCGCATCCATTCGCGCGTCAACTGGATCAACTGGTCGGCGGCGATGGGCAAACGAGCCAGGAGCCATTTGCGTTCATCATGCCAGCGAATCCGGCCGTAACGGGCGACCAGTGCGTCATAGTCGAGAAGGTAAACCCCGCGGAGCGCACTTGCGCTCGAAAGCAGATGGCGATTGATTTGCGAGATGGCCTCTCCCTGGCTACCCGCGCGCTGCGAATCGAGAACACCAAGAGCCGTGCGGGCGGGCTGCTCGAGATTGTGTACGATCAGAGAAGCCTGGCTGCGGGCGCGAAACTCACGCATGTACTGCTCGAGACTTTCTGGGACGCGTTGCACCGCCTTCGCAGCCGCATCTTCGGAGAGGTGCGCATACTCTTCGGAGAGATCGGGAGCGATATCAGCGGTTTGAACCGACAGAATCACCGCGTTGGGATTGAATCTGTAGAGTGCACTCTCGGAGTCGAGAATCTCCTGTGCGTACGCATTGAAATCGCCGACGTGGACGGAAAGATCAATACCGAAACAGAATGCCTGCGCGCGTAACAAGGGAACCATGGGTTCCACGGTGAACGAGCGGAGGATGGCGAGCCGGAAGGGGAGGAGAGGAAGTTTGCCGCGCAATTTTTCGAATCGGGAAACGACGAAAGGGGCAGTGGCCGAAGTGGATTCCGCGCGCCACAATGCCCCGAGCCGAGCCGCCGCCGCGCTCCATTCCGAGTCTTCGAGCAGGTGGTCAACTTCGCCGCGCAGGTTCAATATTTCTTCAGTCGCCATCCCTTGACCGTTCCCGATCTCCGATCTTTTTCTGTGTGTGTTCTAGCGAAAGGAAGCCGTCGACAACCATGGGCTTCCGCGAATCCGCCCCGGGGGAGTGGCAAGCCTCTAAATTCGGCTAAAGAAAAAATCTAGCACAGCTCACGAAATTGAGGCAGCGGGTTGAGCGAATCCCGAAAACGCGAGCGGACATGACCCAAGGTGACCTCAAAGGACTCCTGCCAGCGCCTTCCTGATCCCCTCGATGTCTGCTCCAATATCGCGACCGTCGGTCGCGCCCTTTAACGCCGGTGAGGCTTTCTTGCACTGATCGCCGTCTTTTTCGCGGCAGAGCGAGTATGGCGCCGCTCCCGGCTCGTGGATTTCCCGAATTCCCGCGGCTTTCAGGCTGCCGGGTGTCATATTTCCGGATCCCCAACCGCTGCCGCCGACAATGATGTTGTGGGTCAGGCTGTAGTTTTCGAAGCAGCTCTTGAATACGCCAGACGGGCCTTGGAAATCAGGCTGATAGGCGCAATTCGAGGGGCCTCCGCCCGGGCTTCCGATCTGGCGGTCTCCGCCCAGGACAAAGATGTTGTTGTCGACGGAGAAATTCGCGATTCTCGGATGACTCTGAATGGAAAACGCGACGTGCGGGATGAAAGCGGTCACGTGCTCGATGCGAACATCTCGAAGCGGAGGCCCAAACGACATGACCATGGCAAAATTGCCGAAGCTGCCGAGGTCGTTCTGGTGAACATCGGTGAGGACGATGTCGTGAATGCTGTAGCGCTCGCCACCAGAACTGGCTCCCCCAGCATCGGAAAGCGCATTCGCGATCTGGAACCCGCTGCCCACGTTTCTGATTTCGCTATAGCGGATGGTCACATCGGTGACAATGCACTTGGGACAATGGTTGTTCTGGTTCTTTGGCGTCAGCAGGATGGAAAAACCGGCCTGAGAAAATCCTCCCCAGACGTTTTCGAGCAGATTGTCTTCGAACAGCACACGTTGTGCGTTCTTCAGCTCGAAATGATTCTTGACGATGAAGGGACGCCCCGACAGACCACCGACAAAGCCCGGGGAGCCGGGGTGCCAGATCATGGGCTTAAAGAGATGATTGTGCCGGATTTCAATGTCGGCGGGTGCGACACTCGCTCCACCCCCGCCAAAAAGAATGTTTTCGCCGGATGCTTCGAGAAAGTTGTTCTCAATCTTATACGGCCCGTTGGGTTTGTCACTTCCGCTGCTGCCGAGAGTTTGTGCGTCGGTGCATGATCCGGTAGCCGCAACGCAGTGGAAATCGGAGAAAAAAGAGTCCACGACGGCGACGTTGGTCATGTTGACAAGGGCCACGCCGCGAGCGGTTTCATCCTGCTCGGTACCGTGCATCCAGACACGATCGAAAACCAGATGATCGGCTGTGCCCCCTTTCGCGAACGCCAGCGCGGTGAGGTTGGCTCCCGGAGCGCCGCGCGTGATTTCCAGCCCCAGGAAGCGGTAGTGGCTCGCTCCCGGGAGGAATGCCAGAGGGCCGGACCCGCTCTTGCTGTCGAATTCAAGTTTCGCGAGAACGTTGCGGGTTGACGCGCAGTGAAACTCGGGGCGCGCGGGGAGGGAAGCGACTCCGGCGAAGCAGGGAGTTAGCCGCGTACCCTCGGGTGGAAGTTCGCTATCCTCGGCGCTGGTACGCACGATGATCCAATGCCCGTCGTCGCACCCCTTGTCGGGGAAGTGGAACTGGCCGCGAAAAGTCGCACCGGCTTGGAGTCGCAGGCTGTCTCCACAGGCAGCTCTGTCGATGGCAGCCTGCAGATTCTCGCCCTCGCCGACCTGGATCACGTGCCCGCTTGCGGGAGTATTCGCCAGGGCGCTCTGCACATGCACCCGGGGCAGCTCCGCCGGTCCATCAAACTGCGAGGAAGGCGAGGATGCTTGAGCCTGGGCATTAAGCGTCAACCAGCAAGACGCCAGGAGAGTCAAAAAAAACGCAGCCCAAAACCTGAAGACCATACCGACACTTCGAGGGGCTAGCGTTGGACCAGCGAGCCAGCCCGCAGCCGATCATAACACACCGAAATACGCTCGAATGCCCGGCTGTTACTTGCTGACGCGGAATCTCTGTGCGATGGTTGCAGTTGTGGTGAGTTTCCTCAGGCAATGATCGAGGCTTATGGGTCTTCAATTCAGCGTGACGCGACCGTCTGAACTACCGTTGGTCCGGCAATTCCTGCTCAAAACGTTTGCCGCCGATCCTGATTTGAACTCCTTCCGCCCGGAAGTCCTCGAGTGGAAATACTTCGCGCCACACCCGGATTGGGATGGGCCGCGCAGTTACGTGCTGAAAGACGGCTCGACCATTGTCGCCCACGCCAGCGCATGGCCGATTCGGATTTCTGGCGCCGGGCCTGAGATCAGGGGGATTCATCTTCTCGACTGGGCGGCCAACAAAACCAATCCCGGAGCCGGTTTATACATCCTGAGAAAGATCGCCGAAATGGGCGACGTGCTTATCGGAATCGGCGGGTCCTCTTACACCCGGGAGATTCTCCCGAAATGCGGCTACCAGAGAGGCGGCGCGTTCAGGAGATATGCCTATGTGGCGAGGCCGTGGCAGCAGATCCTCACCAGCCGCGGATATAACTGGAAGACTCCGCTGCGGTTCATCCGGAATGCGGCCTCGCGGCTGAAACGCATTCCCTCGCCGCCCTCGAACTGGAAAACGGAAAAAGTATTGCGATTCGAGACCTCCCTCGACTCGATCGCCGATCGCGCCGCGAGCGCGGTGCGCCCGCGCTCACTCCGATCCGCAGCGGAGCTCAACTATATGCTGGAGTGTCCCGCCGCCGAGTTTAGCGGGTATTTGATTTCCGACGCGCAGCAAATACGCGGCTATTTCGTATTGGCGAAGGTCGGTCGACAGGCGCGGATTGTCGAGATTCAAAACCGTGCCGCTCAGGCCAGCGACTGGGCTCCTATCTGCTCGATTGCGGCCCGCACCGCCTGTGAGGATCCGCAGGTCTCTGAGGTGATCGTCGGTACCTCACGAGTGGAGATTGGCGAGAGTTTCGAGCGGATTGGGTTCTGGACGCGCAGAATAGAACCGATTTTTTATTACGATCGGCAGAAGCGCATGGATCCCAGGGTTTGCTTCGAACTGAGCTTCCTCGACAATGATTTTTCGTTCTTCTACAACCCGCAGAATCCGTATATTTCCTGAGTCGAGAGACTCCATCTACACGACCTTTCCTGCGAACGCGCACTCCAGATTCCAGCGCAGGCCATCCACGGTTTTTGTGGGGCGAATGCGCCGCAGATGGAGCGCGTTGTCTCCCTTTCGTACCAGGCCACCGAGAGTGGTTACCCCGGTGAGGTATCCCAACTCGCGACTCAGTTCTACGGTCTCAGAGGACCAGTGAGGCTGCAAAGCTGGACACGGATAGGAGAAATGCGGCACCGGCTTTCCTAGTTCCTGCTCCAGCCGGTGCTTGGAGTCCGCGAGCTCCACGCTCGCTTCCTGCGGCGTGATGTGCGCCATGTTGGGATGCGTCATGGTATGCGATCCGACCGTGTGCCCTCCACGTTCGAGGCCGCGGATTTCGTCCCAAGTCATCATCGAAGCATTCCCGTTGAGCGGCACCGCGTCCACGTCGCCCTGCATCTGGTCGAGGAACGCTTTTTGCGCTGAACCCGACAACCTGGCGCAATGCTGCGACGCCTGTTCGAAGGCTGCGAGGCGTCGCTCCCGCGTCTCGAGAGGCCATGTCTGACCTGCGGGTTCCCGCCAGCCCTTTGCTTTACTGGTCAGGAACATATGACGCAGTTGGCTCGGCCAAGGAAGACTGCCCTGATCAATCGAGGCTACGGCCACGTAAAAAACCGCGGGTATGCCCACCTGATCGAGAATCGGTTTCGCGACGTGATAATTATCGCGGTAGCCGTCGTCAAACGTGACCACCACCGGCCGCGGCGGCAGGTCCTTACCCTCCTTCACAAAATTCAGAATCCGATCGAGCGTCACCGGCGAGAAATGGCGGGCGATGGTCTCCATCTGCCCGCGGAATACGTCGGTGGAATGAATGATCCCGCCCAGCGCATCAAGATTGCGAGCCGAGGGATCGTCCTCGACCGAGTGGTACATAATAATGGCGGCTCCGCTTCCTGCGACTCGTGAGGCGAGTCGCATCGCGCCGCTCGAAATAAGGATACGTTTCAGAGATTTCTTCAGCATGAACGAGAGAGCAGCCACCCAGGAGTGATTATATTCGCGGCGGAGTTCTTCGCTAAAACGCCAGACGGAGCAGGGTCATTTGGCCTTGCTCCGTCGCGTTTGTGGGTTGCGGCTTAGTAAGCGTTCGCGGTCGCGCTCAGGATCGCATTCATGTCGGCCCCCAGATCCTTGCCATCGGTGCCGGCATTCTTATACGGACTCGAAGACGACAGGTGATAATCGCCGCCGTTTCCGCCATTGAAGTTTACGAACTGGACTGCGGTTGCGTTAGCCGGGAAGAAGTTGTTCGCCGGCCATTGAGCGATCAGGTAGGCGCCCTGGGTGCCAGCAATGACCGCATTGTTCACCCAGGTGTAGCCCTGGGGGAAACAGGTGTTCAATACCGTCACCGGAACATCCGAGACGGCACAGTTAGAACTGCCGCCGCCGGTAGTCCAAACCGGGTATTTGGTTTGCCCAATGATGCTGTTGGTCATGGCAAAGGCATACATTGGAGGCAGGCTGGTGCCGTTACCGACCGAGTAGAAGTGGGAACCAGTATCCGGGAATCCGGTCACGTGGTTGATCAAAATATTGTTCAGAGGGTTCGCCGGCCAGGCGTTGTCGATCTGGAATAGTCCGCCGCTGCCGTTGTATTTGCTCGAGCTGATGTCGTCGAACACCAGGTCGTGCAGGCTGTAACGTTCTCCCGCCAGCGCATAGCCTCCGTTATCGGACAAGCCATTTGCTAGGGCAATTCCCGTGCCCGTGTGACTGAACTTGTTATAGCGAATGGTGACGTCGGTGACCATGCAAACCGGGCAAATATTGGTTCCCCCCGATCCTGATTGATTTTTTGGCGTCAGCAATATCGAGAATCCAACCTGGCTGAAGCCTCCCCAGCTGTATTCAAAGATGTTGCCCTCGATCAGGACTCGTTGCGCGTTCTTGAGCTCGAGATGATTCTTCACGATAAATGGATATCCCGACGCTCCGCCGACGAACCCGGGTTGCCCTTTCATCCAGATCAGCGGTTTGTAGAAGTGATTGGCGCGAATCTCGATATCTGCCGGGGCCAGTGTGGCCGCGCCGCCGCCAAAGATAACGGACTCTCCGGAGGCTTCGAGGAAATTATCAACAATTTTGTACGGTCCGTCCTGGGTCGTGCTGGTCCCGCCGCCCACGACCTTGGCGTCGGTACAGACCCCCACGACGGACGTGCAATGCAAGTCATTGGCGTAGGAATCGATCAACGCCGTATAACTCATTCCGTTCATGGACCAGGCGGAGGTAGTGTCGTCTTGCGGCGAACCGTGCAGCCACACACGGTCAAAGATAATGTGGTCGGCGGTTGACTGACCTCCGACGAGACGATAATCGGGTCCACCCGCGGTTCGAGTAATCTCAAGCCCCAGCACACGGTAGTGATTTGCTCCAGTTGCAAACGAGATGGGGCCGGAGTTCCCCGTGCTTGGGACCGAATCGACGATCCGCGCCAAAGCGTGGGTTACGCCTCCTGGGCAGCTGAATGCCGGTCTTCCCGCAAGCGAACTGACGCCGGCGAAGCAAGGCAGCATGCGTGTCCCTTCGGGCGGAAGTGCGGTATCGGGGGCACTCGTGCGCACGATGATCCAGTGCTGATCGTCGCAAGCCTTGGCCGGGAATACGACATTGCCGGTAAAGGTCGCGCCCGCCGCTAATTCGATCGTATCGCCGCAGCTCGCGCTGTTCAGCGCGTTCTGCAGGCTGCCACCGGCACTCACCAGCGTCACTTTGCCCGGAGTTGGCGTGTTGGCCAGTGCGGTCTGCAGGAGGATCTGCGGCAGTTGGGCGGGGCCGTCATAATTTCCGCCGCTGGTTATGGGCTGGGAAACCCACAGCGACAGGCCTCTGCTCGTGGTGTGACTGGCGGCATCGGTGACCTTTGCCGTGAACAAGAACTGCCCAGTCTGACTCGTGGTACCAGAGATTTGTCCGGCGCTGTTCAGAGTGAAGCCCTGCGGCAATGCTCCTGAAGCCAGTGCCCAGGTATAAGGAGTGGTGCCGCCGCCTGCTTGGAGGACAAACAAATAGCTCGTACCCGCCTGCGCTCCGGGCACCGCCGTGCTCGTAATGGTTAAAGATTGCGACGGAGGCAGCGTCACCGAAACCTGGGCGGTAGATTTTTTCGTAGGATCTGCCACGCTGCTCGCAGTTACGTTGATACTGGCACCGCTGGTCACGGTGGGAGCAGTGAACATACCCGTGCTCGAAACACTGCCGGCCGTTGCTGTCCAAGTCACTGCAGTATTGCTGGTGCCTTGGACGCTAGCGGTGAATTGCTGACTCTGGCCAGAAGCGACGGCGGCGTTCGTCGGAGAAATGCTGACACTAATGGCGGTAGTTCCGGGAGGGTTCACCGTCACGTTGACCAGGGTTTTCTGCGTGGTATCGGCAACGCTGGTTGCAGTCACGACGACGTTGGTGCTGGTCTTTACGCTGGGTGCCGTAAACAGTCCCTGGCTGGAGATGGTTCCGGCGCTGGCAGACCAGGTAACCGCGGTATTCGTGGCCCCCTGGACCGAGGCTGTAAATTGCTGTGTCTGCGCGAATGACAACGTCGCAGCAGTTGGGCTGACGTTGATGTTAATGCCGGACGGATACAAGACATCGATCTGCTCTGACACGTGGTTCAGCTGCCCGCGGGAATCCATCGCCCGCACTTTGAAACTGCTCGACGTGACGACTGTCGGTATTCCGCTGATGATTCCGGTCTGGGGAGTCAGAACCAGTCCCGGGGGAAGGGTTCCGTCGGCAATTGCGTATGAGTACGGCGAGTTGCCACCCGTAGCCGTAGCGGAGCCGTAATATTGCGCACCGATATGCGTTACTTGGGGCAGGCTGACTTTCAACGTGAAAGTGGTTGTGCTGGTGACGGTGGTAGTGCCGCCGCTGCTTGTCGGGTTCCCTGAGGTCTGACCACCCGATGACGACGTCCCACCACCCGATGACGATGTCCCACCGCCTGTCGATGTCCCACCACCTGTCGATGTTCCACCACCTGTCGATGTCCCACCACCTGTCGATGTCCCACCACCTGTCGATGTTCCACCGCCCGTTGACGACCCACCGCCAGATGACGAGCCGGCGCCTATGCAATAAATCCAACCCGCGTTGGAAGAACCATTCTCAATTACGGCACAGATCGTGCCATTGTTCTCAACGAACTTGTGCGCCTCGAGGCCGGAGCCGATGCCGGTATCCCACTTTTGCCAGGAGTTGCCGTTGTCGATCGAGCGCACGACGGTGGGGTTTGTCTGGGTAGAGTCCTGCTTCTGGCCGAAGTAAAACCAGCCAAGGCTATCCTTGTATACAGTCCTACCACGCTGGTCGGCGCTGTATAACTTGGTCCAAGTGTAGTTGGGGTTGGACCCTGCCGACCTCCATATTCCGGTCTGAGTAGAGACCACCCAGTTGCCGCTGGCGTCGGTCGATATTCCGTTAATCTCGCCGTTGTCTGACTTACCCAGCACTTGAGGTAGGTATGGCCATACGTTGTGGAACGTGTGCGCTCCATCGGTCGAGGTGAAGAATCCACCCGCTTCCGTACCTAGGCCAAAGACGCTGCCATTAGCGCCTAGACCCTCGGCGGTACCGATTCCAGGACTACCGCTCGTCGAGAACGATGTCGACTTGCCATCGTTGGTCGAGTACATGAGCGTACAGCCATTGCACCCAACACCATCAAATACCATCGTCCCGCCAGATGCTGGAGGCATCAGGGCTTGTCCACCTGCTGTCAGAAAGAATCCGGTGGGCTCCGATATCTGCGACCACGTCGCCTCATCGTGGCTTATGTAGAAGTGCGTTGGATTCGTGTACAAGGCGACGACAAGGTCTCCGGTGTGCGGGTTTGCGTAGATGTTCCATCCGCATATGCCGCTGCTTCCGCCGCCGATGCTGGCGCAATTGGCCGTCGGCAGCCCGGTGTTGATCTGCGTCCAGGACGCGCCCTGATTGGTGCTCTTCCATACGCCAGTATTGCGGTCGGTGAAGAACCAGTGATTGTTGCTGGCTTTGATGTCGAAGCTGGTGATTTTGGTCGCACTCGCCGGCGTAGAGAGCAATTGCCAGTTAGCCGCCGTCGCTGCAGATAGAGAAGGGATGGCTCCGAGAACGAGAATCAGGGTGAGCAACAATCCTTTAGAAATAGGTTTCGTTACCTGGCCCGTTACTTGTTGACCCCAGCCGAAGGCTTGAAGTGACATGAGCTGACCTCGTCAGTTATTTCGGGGGAAATCCGCTCCTCCGAGGTGCTGTTGGGACTGTAACCAAAGTTCGAATGAATTCAGAGATCACTGGAGTTCAACCTGAAGGTGCTGCTAGCGGCGTGGTCGCAAGTAACAAATTTCCTGTCCTGCCTTGCACTTTCAGGACTGGCGCGGCGTTTGACCGATTCGTGTAATGCTTCGCAGGGACGATGCGGCTTGGGATGAGGCATGTACTTTAGTAATCAAACTCGATAGAATTCTCGCGCGCGCGAGGTGACGTTTGTCCACGCTGATGGATCAGCCGCGGTCGGAGGTGGCGACTTCTCGCCTCAGTGGAATCCTCCCTTCCGCAAAAATAATTCTTGGCGCGGGAATCGCACTCCGCGCACTCGCGTTCGCCTTCATCAAACCCGACTTCGGTCCCGATAAACACTGGCTGGTAGTAGCGTTTATCGCGCAGCAGGGCAGGCTCCCCCACAGTGGCGAGCTCGGCCAAGCTTACCATCCGTTTCTTTACTATCTTTTAGCGGCGCCGATCTACCGGTTGTCAGGCAGTTTCAAAGCGGTACAGGTCCTCTCGTTGGTGCTGTCCATCCTGACCCTCATCGTCTTGTACCACCTCATTTACAGATCCGGCTTAATCGCCGGATCGCGCGCTCGATTGTACTGTTTGGCGCTGGCTTGCTTTCTTCCGCAGTTGGTTCTCTTCGGCTTGTTTGTTTCGAACGACACCCTCTGCATCTTCTTGGGCTGCTGTGTGGTGTGGTCGATCGCAAGGCTCGTGCATTCCCCCGACATCGGGAATCTGTGCCTTTTGGGTTTGGTCGGCATTCTGGGGTTGCTCACGAAGGCAACCTTCTTCGCATATTTCCCCGTGCTGTGCGCTTTAGTGCTGTTCGTGTGGATGAAAACCGGCCGTTCCCTCGTCAGATCTTTAACGGTTTCGCTAACTTTCGCCCTGGTGCTGGCGGCAGCTGGGAGTTACAAGCCAATCGATAACTATCGTCATTATGGCCACGCTTTCCTTTCGAATATCGACTTTAATCCTCCCTGGCTCCTCGAGCAGCAGCAGTCCTATCAAGGAGTGTTGTCGTATGTAAACTTTGATATTCGGCGGCTGATCGCTGCCCCCACCGATTCTCCGTCTACGGAGAGGTCTTATCCATTAGTTCTCTACGCAACCTTCTGGTATCCCTACGTGCGGGAGTGCAGTTTTATCGGGAGTCGTCATCGTCCATTCACATTTCTGGCAGTGGCGATCTACCTTCTCGCCTTGATTCCAACAGCAGCGTTTATCGCCGGCATGCTGGCTTTGTTCAGGCGGCTGCCGAATCTGTTGCGCCGATTCCGCGCCGACGACCAGAGCGATGCCCAGGCTCTGATCGTGTCGAGCGCGATGTTTCTGCTGATTGCGAATCTCGGGATCTTGCTGGCCGCGGTAACGAAGTATCACTGCTGGAGCATCATGCAGGGCCGGTTGTTGTTTCCGTCATTCTTCGGGATTTTGGCGGTGTTCGCCTGCGGTGTCGAACTGGCGGAGCGAATCAAATGGAGCGGTTGGCTATTGAAATTCAGCGTGTCCGCGCTATGTGTGCTGTTCGGCGCCTATCTGTTGGGCGAAATCGGCGTCACCCTGATTTATCCGCACCGAACAGAGGTTAGGGGCTATGTGAAAACCATCAAGTCACGGCTGTGAACAGGGAGGAAGTGTCGAAACAAACACCCCTGCATCTCTTTTCCCAGCCCACCCACCTCCGCGATGGTCACGAAGCGGAAGCGTCTGTGGACAATAAAATCCCTCTCTCGCTGGGCAAGAAGAAATAGTTCTGACTGCGCTCCCCTTGCTGTCGAGGCATTAGCTTTCCATTGCGCAAGATATAGGGCGTGTAGCCTTCTCCTCGCAGCAACGCGAAAGTCTCATAGGCGGTGGTTGCGGGATCGTCTGGATTGGGGACGACTTCAATCAACATGACGGGATGATCCCGTCGAATTGTCGCTATCCCTCCCCGTAGCACAGCCAATTCGTGAAAGTTGGCGTCACATTTAATAAACGAAATCTTTGGCAGTTGGAAGCTATCCAAGGTCCGGCATTCGACCTGAATTTCTCTCCAGCCGGGCTTCTCCTTGCCAGTCTTGAGCCGCGCGTCGTACCAGCACTCGGCTCCCCAGCGGTATGTGGGAATCACCATGTTCTCGGTCAGCTCCCTATCGGAAAGGGCAAAGGGCAGGGGCTGAACCTGATGGAGGCGCAATTTCCTGACATTCGAGCAGAGAAAATCGAAAGTCTGGGGGATCGGTTCAAATGCATAAACCCGCCCCTTTGGCCCGACCAATCTGGCCAGAAAGCGGCTGAACACCCCGAGATTCGCCCCAATATCTACTACCTGGTCTTGCGCCGAAATGAATCTTGGTAACGCGGTCGCATCCGATTCCACCCAATCTTCTCCCATGTGGGTAAGCAGATAGCGGTAATAATGTTTCTTCAGCGCATGCAACGTGCTGTCCGGCAAAACACGTGTAATCACCCGCCCCGCCATGACCTTGGGATTCCACTCGGATTCGGTGGAGAGAAGCTTGCGAATTAGGGTTGTCATGTGACCAGAACCTCCTTTTTGGAACGCCGCAATCGCGAGAGGAGAGTCTGCACCTCGAGCCATAACGGCTCGACCAAGCACCCGATTGCTTCCGATCTGCAAAAGTCAGGGATGCAGTGCTCGGGGAAGCACCCGTGACCGGATGAGTTGTTTCAGAGCAATTTGCCGCAGGGGGGAAACTTAGAGAACGAAACCCGAAAAACTCGCAGAAATTACGCGCAACCTCCGACGAAGTGCAGCTCTCAATCTAGCACATCAAAGATGCCTGCAAAGGACCGAAGGCTGCCTGTGTACTCTCAACTCGGAACTCAGCGACCCACGGTGACGGCGGCCGTGTATTCATCTGGCACATCTACGTTGAGGATGATCCATTGTTTGGCCTCTAGCGGGTCCGGCCGGGTCACCAGTTTCACCGTCTCTTCCCCGGCTCCGATAGAGACATCGAAATCTTCGAGCGGCAACAAGAGACCGCCACCTCGCGCTTTGAGCAGAGATTCCTTGCGGGTCCAGCAGTGGAAAAACGCCCTGCGACGCTCAGTTTTCGGAAGCCGCATAAGACTTCTGCGTTCCGCCGGTGAGAAGAATCTAGTCGCCAGTTCCTCGACTTCAAAATCTGACCGCAATTTCTCGACATCCACTCCCAGGGTGTGGCCCTGGCTGATAGCCATCAGGATGTATCCGGCGGTATGGGACAGGTTGAACTCAACGCCCGAGTGTGACTGTGGCGGCGCCAGGGACGGTTTCCCCTGCGGCGAATAGGAAAGGCGCACCTCTCGGGGATCGATACTTAAGTACGAGGCAAGTACCGTCCTCAACATGCCTCGCGCGAAAGCAAATGCTCGCCGGTCCGGCTCAAAACGGAATTGAGCCATGCGCTCCCGTTCGTCGTTAGAGAGAGCTGTGGCTGACCGCTGGCTGGTTGTCTCGGAGCCTTCGAGCTGACAATGCCAGAGATGGACATCGCTTGGGCCGAGGGGTCGAACGGAAATAGGTTTGGACTCGCGGAAGTCAAAATGGAAGGTCCGAAATGGCAACGCCGAGTTCGACAGATGCGAAGGCGGATCTGCGGACGTGATGTAGGGTGAACTCACGAAGTTGCAACCACCTCAGATGGTTCGAGCTTGCTGGTTTCGGATGCTGCTCCTCCGTGACGCAGCTGGTCTAGCGACCGCGACAAAGCGGCTGCCAGTTCCCGGACATAAGGCTCCCGCAACAGCAGGCGATGCCGACCACGGGGAATGACTTGCGTCTCGACCGTCGAGGTCGTGCGATTTGACCAGCCCAGCAGCGGGTCAGGATGGTAGTAGAACGGCTGCTTAGGAACCTTATAAACCGTGATGGGGCTGTGAATTTGCGAAGGAACGAACTCCTGACTCGGCCAGTACACTTCGATCCATGCGCTCTTCGGGGGGGCTGATTTCGGCCGCAGCCAGCGCCGCAATTGATTGGTGAACGCCCGCTGTGCCCAAGTCGCCTGGTCGGGCCACGATTGTTGCCACACCTGCTTCAGGCGCATACAGTAGTAGTAGAGTTTCCACAACCGCTTATTCTGCGTGTTTTCGAGAACCCAAGTGTCTATGATCGCGAGCAGGGCTGCGCTTTGACCCTGCGTCTCCAATACTCTGGCCATCTCGAAGGCGATACGAGCGCCCTCGCAAGTCCCTCCAATGTAATACGGACCTTGGGGCTGTATGCTGCGCATCGCCTGGACATATTCCCCGGCTACCTGTTCGTATTCTTTCTGACTATACGGACGTAGTTGCGCCCGCGGGCCCGCTCCCGGAGCTTGCAGCGTGTAGAAAGGCTGCCCCGGACCCAGGTGCTTAGCCAAGGGAACATAACCTAAAGCATTAACCCCAGCCAGGACCGCGGCGAAGAAAGGTGGCCTCCCGTCCCCCGCTTGAATCTGGTGCGCCATCGCCTGTGACACCGTGGTCGTGCCGCGGACGATGTCGGCCATGCGCTCGATGGTCGCCCCCTGGAATAGCGAGGTTAGGGGGATCTCTACTCCGGTTCGCTTCTTGACCTCGTTCACCAGCTGCACGGCCAGCAATGAGTGACCGCCCAGATCGAAGAAATTATCCGTCATCCCGATGGCTGGGATACTCAACACCTGCTGCCACACGCTTAAGATTGTCTGTTCAACCGGGTCACACGGCGCTACACGACCCGCCTGGGCCAAGCTTTGGTAATCGGGTCTCGGCAGCGCTTTCCGGTCGATCTTTCCATTCGCGCTGAGGGGAAGAGCCTCGAGTTCCACGACAGCCGAGGGAAGCATATAGTCGGGCAGTACTTGCTTCACAAATGTGCGCGCGTCTGAGGTCGCCAGATGCTGTCCCGACTTGCACACGATATACGCGACTAGCCGTTTATCTCCCGGTGAATCTTCACGGGCGACCACAACCGCTTGCTGAACTGCGGAGTGGCCATTGAGCGCACTCTCAATCTCCCCCAATTCAATGCGGAAGCCGCGAATCTTGACTTGATGATCCAGCCGGCCGATGTACTCGATGTTTGCGTCGGGTAGGAAGCGCGCTAGGTCGCCCGTCTTATAGAGCCGTGCCTCAGGAAGCTTGCTGAAAGGATCGGGAATGAACTTTTCCGCTGTCAGTTCTGGACGCTTCAAATATCCGCGGGCCAGACCCACGCCGCCGATGTGCAATTCACCAGGCACGCCGATCGGAACCGGGTTCAGTCGTGAATCCAGGAGGTAAACCTGCGTATTCCAGATCGGTTTCCCAATCGGGACCGTCAAATGCTGGGATCCAGGCATGCACTGCCAATAGGTGACATCCACGGAAGCTTCCGTGGGACCGTAAAGATTGTGAAGTTCGGCCCGCAAGCGCTGAAAAAATCGTCCCTCGGTGTCCTTCGGCAGAGCCTCGCCGCTCGCAATCACCCGGCGCAGGCTCGTGCATCGCTCCACTCCTTCAGCCTCAAGGAAGATGCTCAGCATGGATGGCACAAAATGCATGGTCGTGATCCCTTCGCGCTGGATCAGTTCGACCAAATAGCTTGGATCTTTGTGACCGTTGGGATGCGCCACCACCAGGCAGGCTCCGGTCATAAGCGGCCAGAAGAACTCCCATACCGAAACGTCGAAACTGTACGGCGTTTTCTGCAAGACCCGGTCGCTGCTGTCTAGGCGGTAGGCGTGCTGCATCCACAGCAGCCGGTTCACAATGCCTTGATGTACGTTCGGGACGCCTTTGGGTCTTCCGGTTGAACCGGAAGTAAAAATCGCGTAGGCGACATCGTGCCCGCTGGTAATGCATTCGAGGTTCGCGTCCGATTCCTTCGCGATGACTTGCCAATCGCTATCCAGACAGACGATGGGCACACCCTCGGTCGGCAAGACATGCTTTAGGCGCTCAAGAGTGAGCAGTACGGGTGGAGCTGCGTCTTCGATGACCGATGCCAGTCGCTCGCGAGGATAATCGGGATCTAGCGGAACGTAGGCGCCCCCAGCCTTCATTGTGGCTAATAGCCCGAGGACCAACTCGACCGACCGCTCGGCGCAAATCCCGACCAGCACATTAGGACCGACTCCCAGCCGCCGCAGGTAATGCGCCAGCTGGTTCGCCCGGGCATTCAATTCACGATAGGTCAGCCGCCGCCCTTCAAAAACCAGGGCAGGCGCGTCGGGGGTTTTTGCGGCCTGATCTTCAATGTGCTGGTGTAAACAACGATTGCCGTCGTATTCGACCGCGGTCTGGTTCCAATCTACGAGAACCTCTTGCCGCTCCCGCACACTCAGCAACGGCAAATCCCAAATGGATGCTTCCGGATTTCTCACGGCGGCCTCGAGCAGCACGAGGTAATGCTCACTCAGACGATCCATGGTCGCGGCATCGAAGAGGTCGGTGTTGTAATCGATCCTGCCGCTGATGCCGTCTGCCGTTTCCGACAAGAATACCGAAAGATCAAACTTTGTAACGAAATCGCCGGCATCCATGAACCGGAGGTCCAACCCGGCTAGCTCGAACCCGGGACGAGCCAGGTTCTGGAGCGAGAACATGACTTGAAACAAGGGATTCTGGCCCAGGTTGCGTTGAGGGTGGAGCTCCTCGACCAATTTCTCGAAGGGAAGATCCTGGTGGTCGTATGCCCCCAGGGTGGTTTCTTTTACCTGGGCCACTACGCTGCGAAACGTGTCTTGCTCCCCAAGCTTGGTACGCAGCACCAGAGTATTTGCAAAAAAGCCGATCAGGCCTTCGATCTCGGCACGGTTGCGATTTGCAATCGGTGTCCCCACTACGACGTCGTTCTGGTTGCTATAACGCGCCAGCAAAATCTGGAATCCAGCAAGCAGGGTCATGAATAACGTGGAGCCTTCCTGCCTGCCAATAGCTTTGACCTTTTCGGATAATTCCCGCCCGATGGCGATGGATACCCTGGCTCCCTTGAAGGTTTGCAACTGAGGACGTGGCCGGTCGGTCGGCAGCTCTATGCTCGCAGGAATCCCATCCAGCTGCTTTCGCCAGTACGAAAGATGCTTCTCCAGATTCGGACCTTGAAACAGCTTCCGCTGCCACACCGCAAAGTCGGCGTATTGCAGCTTAGGCGGGGGAAGAGCCGGTGTTCTAGCCGAGTTGTACGCCTCGTAGCAGGCCGCCAGGTCACGCACCAGAATCTGGCGCGACCAGCCGTCAAAAATGATGTGGTGAACCGTCAACAGCAGAATATGGTCTTCCGGCGCTAGACCGAGCAGTTGCGCGCGAACCAGGGGACCGTGCTCAAGATCGAGCGGGGTCTGCGCTTCTTCGCGAGCGAGTCTCTCGGCTTCGAGGAGCGGATTGGCGCTGCGAGTGAGATCGCGAACCGGAAGCGCAATGGTGAGCGATCCGTGCACCACCTGGACCGGCATGCCGTCCTTCCAGGAAAACGTGGTGCGCAGGATCTCGTGGCGCGCGATGACGTCATTCAGGCTGTGCGCTAGCGCATCGACGTTAAGCTTGCCCGTTGCGCGCAGAATCCAAGGAATTAGGTACGACGCGCCGCCCCGCTGCAGCTGTTCCAGAAACCATAGGCGCTGTTGGGCAAAAGTAGTCGGAAAGATGCAGACAGGTGCAACGCCCGCAGACCCCTGCGCAGAGGTTCCCGCCTTGGTAGTCACATCCATATAGTGGGGACGCTATTCCTAGCGTTTCCTTGGGGGGAGAAGTGCCGGGTAACTTTCTATTGTAAGTGGAACCTCCTGAGTGCTTGCAAGCAAAATTTTGACTAATTTACGTGCGATAGGCGTCGCGCGACACCGGAGTAATAGCAAATTCATCGGATTGGACCGCATTTTTAATCGCCAAATCGACCGCCATCGCCAAACCATCGACGTGGCTATGATCGAACATTACCCGCATGGGAATTTCGACTGAAAACTGTTGCCGCAGCCTGGAGACCACCTGGGTGGCCATGAGGGAGTGGCCGCCTAAGTCGAAAAAGTTATCGTCTACGCTGATGGTGTTCGGGGGACGGCGCAACACTTCCGCCCAGATTTCGGCAATGG
>Ga0126381_100000923_pt1 | contig 31876 bp, 29 predicted proteins | sample PanSoiMetPlot_28_FD_96465 | JGI IMG/M metagenome (GOLD analysis project Ga0126381, IMG submission 96465) | Tropical forest soil microbial communities from Panama - MetaG Plot_28 | ecosystem: Environmental > Terrestrial > Soil > Tropical forest > Bulk soil | place: Panama | collected 2016-02-17 | reverse complement strand
TACTTGCGGTCGTCGCTCACGATCCGTCCGACCGGAATTGTATCGCCCCGGGCGTGCGTTTCCTCTTTCGGCATCGGGCATAGAATCCCGGTTTCGGAGGTCATCATGGACCAGTTTTCCGTCACTCCCCAATCCGCTTTCGCGCCCGCGGGCGCCGTGTCGGCCGAACGCGTCACGGCGTTTCTCCGGAAGGTCTACGGCTGGATGTTCGTCGGACTCGGCGTCACGGCGATCGTCGCTCTGTCCGTCGCCGGCTCGCCGGCGCTCGTGCAGACGATCTTCCAGAACCGGGTTCTCTTCTTCGCCCTCCTCATCGGGCAGCTCGGTCTCGTCTTCTATCTTTCGGCACGCGTCGAAAAGCTCGCGCCGAACACGGCCGCGGTGCTCTTCCTGATCTATTCGGCCCTGAACGGCGTCATCTTCTCGTCGATCTTCCTGCTCTACACGGGGACGTCGATCGCGACGACGTTCTTCGTCACGGCCGGGATGTTCGGGGCGCTGGCGGTCTACGGCTCGACGACGAAGCGCAGCCTCGCCGGGGTCGGCCAGTTCGCCTTCATGGGGCTGATCGGCGTGATCCTCGCGTCGATCGTCGGGCTGTTCTGGCATTCGGCGGGTCTGCAGTTCGGAATTTCGATCGTGGGCGTGATCGTGTTCACGGCCCTGACGGCCTGGGACGCGCAGCGGTTGAAGGCGATGGCCGTCGCCGTGCCGGAAGGCCGCACGGGATCCTACGCCGTGGTCGGCGCCCTCTCGCTCTACCTCAACTTCATCAACCTGTTCCTGTTCATGCTGCGGTTCATGGGCGGACGCCGCAGCTGATCCGATTTCGCCGGTCCCTGCTCGCGGGGACCGGCGCTTTCTACTGTCCCTCTTCCCCGTACCTCTCCTTGTAGAACTCGTCGATCTTCTTCCGCTCTTCGGGAGAGAGGCCCTTCTTCCAGAGATTGGGCCGGTCGTCTTCGACCGCCTGGATGACGGCGAGGACCTTTGGATCGCCTTGAGCCGCCGCGCGGGCCTGGGGCAGGAACTGCATGTAGAAGTTCTCGGCGGCTTCGAAGAAGCCGTGCCACTGCACGAAGTCCGGTCCCTGCATGGAGGCGCCCATCCGCGCACGGCGGCCCTCGTGATGCCAGAGCCGGTAATAGGTCCACTCGATCTCGTCGTCGAACGGCGTCGGCGTGATCTTTCCGGCCTCGCGCAGCGCGTTCATGATGTTCGTCGACGGCTGGCCGAACTTCGTGTTCCAGAGGTCGACCGTCGAGTCGAAGGTCTTGTAGAAGGACTCCACGAAGGCGGAGCCGTGGCAGTGGCTGCAGACCTCCTTCATCGCGGCGCGCTTGGCCTCCCAGTTCTCGAGCTTCTTCGAGATGACCGGGCGCAGCGTCCAGGAGATCCGGGCGCCGACGTCGTGGGTCATGGGCTGTTTGGCCGTCGCCGACATGTGGCAGGTCGAGCAGGTCGGCGCGGCCGTGTAGTCCACGCCGAGAACCCAGTGATCGGCGTCGAGAGCCATTTCGGCCTTCTGCGTGCGGTAGGCGATTCCGTGTTTGCTCTCGTCGTAGATCTCGGTCTGGGGATGGTCCGGCCCCAGATGACACTTGCCGCAGACCTCGGGCTGCCGCGCCATCGCCTTAGAGAACGCGTGGCGGCTATGGCAGGCGGTGCACGCCCCGAGCGAGCCGTCGAGGTTGACGCGGCCGATCCCCGTGTTGGGCCAGGTGTCGGGATCGAGCATCGGAGCCCCGATTGCAGTCCTGCGGACCGATCCGTCGGGGTTCTTCAGGATCGCGACGGTCGAACCGTGGCACTGCCAGCAGCCGTTGACTGCGGCGAGCTTGCCCTCGACGACCTCGCCGAGGACGTTGTCGAGCGAGCCGATGAAGGAGGCCGCTGCGGCATGATGGCTGCGCTGGTTCTCCGCGACGATGTCGCCGTGGCAGTTGGCGCAGGACTTGGGAGTAACGATCGTGACCATCGTCGCCCCCTCGTGCTCGAACGCTCCCGGATCCTTCGCTTCGGCGCCATGACACTCCAGACAACCGACGCCGCCGCGCGCATGCGCGCTGTGCCGCCACTGTGCGACGATGCCGGGCGAGCTCTTCTCGTGGCAGGCTACGCAGTTCCGACTTTGCTCTGGAACCTCGATGGCCGCCGGCGTCTTCGCGGCCTTTTTCGCCGGCGCTTGTGCGCCGACCAAAGACGCCGCGAGACCGAGGCACAGAGCGGCCGCGACACGGATCACGTTTTTCGAATTCATGGGCCCTCCAGCATCCGCTTCACCTCGTCCGGCTTCTTGCCGGTCAGCTCCCAGCGCAGGAGCGAGGCCGGGACGATGCCGGCGGCGGTGAACTCGTCCATGAACGCTTTCATGCGGAACTTGTCGCCGAGCTCCGCCTTCCGCTCGGCGAGGAGCTTCTCGATCTCGATCTTGCCGACGAGGTAGCTCGGCCCGTAGCCCGGCTGCTGCAGGTAGAGGTGCTGCTCGCCGCGGACGAGCTGGCCGTCCATCCGCAACCATCCGCGGGGCGTGTTCGCGCAGGCGAACGCGGCCGCCTCCTCGAGCGACATGAGATTGGCCTGCATGAAGAGCTCCCCCAGGGCCCTTGCCGCCCGCTCGGCCACGAGGATGTAGACCAGCTCGCTCGAACGCGGCCGCGCGTCGAACATCCCCGCCTGCATCATGAGCTCCTCCCACCCGGTGGCGTGGCCTTCGGTCCGCGTGTTGAAGATGTTGTAGAGCAGGACCTCGCGGCGGATCGGGCTCGGGTTCGGCCGGTGCGCCAGGTTCGCCTTGTCGAACCAGTGGTAGCCGTGGGTGCGCATGATCTCCGGGTCGCGGTAGTCGATCTCCGAGAAGAACTCGCGAGGCCCCGGCCGAAAATGGCCGATCCGCGCCCGCAACGCCGGGTCCAGGTCGTCGGTGACGGTGAGGATCTCGCGGTCGCGCAGAAACGCCATGTACTCCGTGACGGCGACGTTGAAGCGGGCGTCGTACTCTTCGGCGCTGGCGACCGGCGCGGGCTCGGGGAGTCCCGCGTGTTTGATCTCGTCCATCGCGAGCAGGGCTCGCGAGCGCGCGAGCTCCCGCTCCATAAGCACGACGAGCTCGCTCCACGTGTAGGGGACCAGCTGGACGTGCTTCAGGTACCAGTCGTAGTTTTCGATCCCGACTCCGGACGGACCGGTCTTTTCCGGCAAACGCGACTCGACCCAGGCCGCGAAGTCCTCGGTCGCCCGGCGCGCCTTCTCGACGTCCGCCGAGAGCCCCGGCGCCGAGGTTCCGAGCGACTTCTGGAGCGCGGCGAGGACCCCGGCCTGCTGGCGCATCGCCCGCGCGCCGTAGAGCCAGAGATCATGGCCGTTGCCGGTGAGGTTCGTCCGCGCCTGTGCGAGCAGCCGAGGGATCGTCCTCAGGCCGGTGCCGATCGTGGCCGCGTCCTTGGCGGAGAGCGGGGTCGGGTACTGCCAGAGCTCGACCGCGCCGAGCGCGAACGGTCCCTCGCGCGCCGGCTGGTCGCTCTCTTCGTCGAAGACGGTGGCGTAGAAGGCCGGGTTGTTCGCCCAGGGCTTCAGGACGCGGTGGTCGAAGTCGAGGCCGGCGAGCTCGGCGCGGACCATGTAGTAATCGACCTGCTGCGGGATCGGCCACGCGCTCGGGTCGATCGCGGCCAGGCGCTGGCGGTAGGTCTCGAGCTCGCGCGCCTGGGCCGCCATCGCCGCGGCGCCGTAGTCGGGGACGCCGTCGACCAGCTTCGGCTTCTGGTAGGCGCGCCAGTCGCGGAAGAAACGGACGAGCTCGTCGTATCCGCCGGGGGTCGCCGGCGTCGACGCGGCGAGCAGGCACACGGAGAATGCGAGGGCGGACGGCGTCAGGAAAAACATGGCCGGATTCTATGACCGGCCGGAGGAGAAGGGGTTTAGCTTCCGACGAGCGGGAGCCGGCCCACGGCGCCGGCGTCGGCCGCGGCCACGGCAACCTTCTCCTCGTCCTCGACACGGACCGCCTCGCCGGGGTTCAGGAACAGGTTCGTCTCGACGCCGTGCTGGCGCGTGTAGAGGTCGGCGTAGCGGCCGCGTTGCGCGAGCAGCTCCTCGTGGCGTCCGCGCTCGACGATGCGGCCGTCCTCCACGACGAGGATCGCGTCGGCGCGGCGGATCGTCGAGAGCCGGTGGGCGATGACGAACGTCGTCCGGCCCTTCATGAGCTCGGCCAGGCCCTCCTGAATGAAGGCTTCGCTCTCGCTGTCGAGCGACGACGTCGCTTCGTCGAGGATGAGGATGCGCGGGTCGGCCAGGATCGCCCGGGCGATCGCGACCCGCTGACGCTGCCCGCCCGAGAGCTTCACGCCCCGCTCGCCCACGATCGTGTCGTAGCCCTGCGGCAGCCGCTCGACGAACTCGTCGCAGCGGGCGATCGCTCCGGCCCGCAGCACCGCCTCGCGCGGCGCGACGGGGCGCGAATAGGCGATGTTCTCGAAGACGCTGCCGTCGAAGAGGAAGTTGTCCTGGAAGACGACGCCGATCTGCGAGCGGTAATCCGAGAGACGGACCTTCGCGAGGTCCCGCCCGTCGACGAGGATGGCGCCCTCGGTGGGGCGATAGAAGGCGGCCACGAGGCCGATGATCGTGCTCTTGCCCGCGCCCGACGGGCCGACCAGGGCGGTCACCGTTCCTGGCGACGACGCAAACGAGATCTCCCGCAGGACGGGCACGCCTTTCTCGTACTCGAACGACACGTTGCGGAACTCGACCTTGCCTTCCAGGCGCTCGAGCGGCTCGCGGGCGGCGTCGCCCGAGTCCTCCGCGAGCTCCTCGCGGAGCTCGCGGATGCGCTCGAGGCCGGCGAAGGCCTCGGTCACCTGGCTGCCGATCGAGACGATCTGGATGACCGGCCCGACGAGGAGTCCCAGGTAGAGGGTGAACGACACGAACGAACCGATCGTCATGCGGTGGGCCTCGATCTCGTGCGCCCCGACCCACATGATCGCGACCCCGACGACTCCGAGGAGCAGGGTCGAGAACGCCGACACGGCCGAGAAGCCGGTCATCGTCTTCGCGACGTTGCGGAACAGGCGGTGCGCGCCCTCCGTGAACACCAGCGCCTCGCGCCGCTCCGCCCGGTAGGCCTTGACGACGCGGATGCCGGAGAACGATTCGGTCAGGCGTCCGGAGACCTCGGCGTTGATCTTCGAGCGTTCGCGGAAGAGAGGCCTCAGCGTCTTGAAGGCGAAGAGCAAAACGAGGCCGAAGAGCGACAGGACTCCGAGCGCGATCAGGGTCAGCTTGACGCTGAAGTAGAAGAGGATCCCGAGGGCGAGGATGGCCGTAATGAGACCTCCCGCGAGCTCGACGAGACCGGTGCCGACGAGATTGCGGATCCCTTCCGCGTCGGTCATCACGCGCGAGAGGAGGACGCCCGTCTTGGTCTGGTCGAAGAACGCGACCTGGAGGCGCCCGACGTGCCGCTGGACGCTTCGCCGCATCTCGGTGATCGACCGCTGAGCCGCCTTTCCGAGGATCTGCGCCAGGCCGTAGCCGGTCACCGCCTGGACGAGGGTGGCCGCCGCCGCAGCGAGGACGATCGGCAGCAGGAGCTCGCGTTTGCCTTTGCCGATGACGTCGTCGAGGAGGATCTTGCTCGTTCCGGGGAGGACGAGCCCGGCGACGCGACTCAGAAGAAGGAGCGCCAGGCCAATGGCCAGGCGCCCCCTGCGGGCCTGAAGGAGCTCGGCCGCATCCCGGAGGATGACCCGGAGCGGGGGACTCTTCTTCTTGGCGGAATCGTCCGCCCGCGGGGTCCCACCGCGCCGCCGCTCGGCCTTGGAAGCCCGAGACGTGAATCCACCGGCCGTCAGTCCGATTCGAGCCAAGCCGTCCGCTACCTCCGTTCGGGAACCGGTTGCCCGGTTCTGTCGGATCCGGGGACGATTCTCCGTCGACACAAACTACGCCGTTCCCGACCGGGAAGAATCAAGATGGGATATTGACAGGCATATTTGTCTGTACAGATAATACTGTCAATGGAGCAGGCGCGCGATGAGTCTGCCGCGCTCGCGACGGTCAGCGATCCACGACAGGCCGGCCTTCTGCTTCATCCACTGCGCGCGCGGCTGCTCTCGCTCGCGCGCGAGCCGGTATCCTCCTCGGATCTCGCGCGGCGACTCGGGTTGCCCCGCCAGCGTGTGAATTACCACGTCCGGGCTCTCGAGGCGGCCGGCTTTCTGAAGATGGCCGGCCGGCAGCGCAAGCGCAACATGATCGAGCAGCGCTACGTCGCGACCGCCCGGGCGTTCGTCCTCTCGCCGGGGGTGCTCGGGCCGGTCGGCGCGGACTGGCGCGAGATCGGGGATCCCGCCTCGACCGAGTATCTGCTGGCCCTGACCGAGCAGGTTCGCGGAGACCTCGCCCGCGTGCAGGAAGACGCCCGGGCTGAGGGGGAAAGCGTCTCGACCCTGTCGCTCAAGGCGCAGTTCCGCCTCGAGTCCCCGGGCCAGCGCGCGGAGTTCTCCCGGGCCATCCGCGAAGCCATCGTCGGGGTGATCGCGCGGTACACGAATCCGAACCGGCTCGAGAACGGCCGGCCCGGCCGTGGAGAACCCTTCCGCCTCGTGCTCGCCGGCTATCCTGCGCCGCCCGAAGCGAGCGATCGGACGCCGGGGGGGTCGGGCGCGATGAAGGAGCGGCCATGATCGGTCAGATCGTCTCTCTGCTCGGTGCGGCCATGATCCTGGCCGCCTTCGCGGCCCAGCAGGCCGGGAGGCTGCGGCCGACCGATGCGGCGTACCTGATCCTGAACCTCGCTGGCTCGGCGATCCTGACCTACTTCGCCGTCCAGGCCGGCAACTTCGGCCTCATCGCGCTGGAGGGTTCCTGGGCGCTCATCAGCCTGTGGTCGCTCGCCCGGGCGCTGCGGGCGGCCGGGAGCGGATCGGGCTCCTCGAGCTAGGCGGCGGAGGAGCCGGGCTTCTCGGCGACGAGGAGAAGCCTCGGCGAACCGAGGCCGAAGGGCTGCTCCGACGGCGAGCCGAAATGCACCATCGTCCGCAGGCCGGCGTCCCGCAGAAGATCGACGAGCTGTCTCAGGGTGTAGACGCGCTGCGACGCGAGCTTCGTTTCCCGCGCGTCTCCTCGCGCGAAGGTGAAGACGTTCTCGATCCGTCCGGTCAGCGGGTCATAGCGAGTCTCTTCGGCGAAATGGAAGCCTGCGACAACCATCTCCTCGCGCGGAACGATGCGCGGAAAGACCGACTCCGCGGTCTGGCCGTAGTCGAGGGCGAAGCGTCCGCCCGGGCGGAGCGTCCGAGAGACCGCCCGGAGGAACTCCACGTTGCCGTCGTCATCGAGGTACCCGAAACTGTTGCCGAAGCAGAACGCGGCGTCGAACTCTCCCGGCCAGGGGAGGTCGCGCATCTCGGCCCTTCGGTAGCGGATCCCGTCGTGCGCGGACGCCTCCGCGTTTTCCCTCGCCGCCGCGAGCGCGCGTTCCGAGATGTCCACGCCCGTCATTGCGCACCCCCGGCCGGCGAAGACGCGGGCGAGGCGGCCGAGGCCGCACGGCACGTCGAGGACGCGCGCACCCGGCCACAGAGCGAGATGCTTCCACAGGAAGGCGGCGTCTTCCGCGGTCGCTTCCGGAGGGATCGCGGCGCCCCAAAAGTCGACCGCCAGGCCCTCGAAGAAGCTCTTCCACCAGTCGAGCGGAGCGCTCATGGCGCAGGGCGGCCTGCCGGACGCCTCCGGTAGACCTCGCGGTCCACGATCTCCATGCAGCGCGAGGGATCCGCGATTCGACGGAACCCGAACTTCTCGTAGAGACCGTGGGCGTCGCGCGTCATGAGAATCCAGCGACGCAGTCCCTGAAGATCGGGATGGCCGACGATGACCTCCATGAGCCACGTCGCGATCCCGCGTCCCTGGTGTGATTCGAGAATGAAAACGTCGGCGAGATAAGCAAACGTGGCGCGGTCGGTAACGACCCGCGCGAAGCCGACCTGCGCGTCGCCGTCGTAGACCCCGAAGCAGAGCGCTTCATCGATCGAGCGATCGACCACCTCCCGCGGGATGCCTGCCGCCCAGTACGACCGGTCCCTGAGGAACTCGTGGACGAGGTTCCGGTCGATGCGCGAGCGCTCCGTCGAGATCGACAGCGAGCCGCGCTCCCATTCCACGTGCGAATCCTAACCGGGCCGGCGATCGGAAATGGAGGGCCGTCTGTCCTATGCTGACGTCGCCAGTCCCATGCGCGGCGCCGTGACGATTCCCCTCTGGCTCGCCGTCGTGCTCGTCCTGCTCGCGGCATGGGCGGCCCTCGACCGCCTGCTGCTGCCGGGTGCCCGATGGTTCGTGCGCCGCCGCGTCAACCGCGTCCTGGAGGAGCTCAACACCCGCCTTAAGATCCGGATCCCGCCGTTCAAGCTCGCGAAACGAGAGGTCCTGATCGACCGGCTCCTGTTCGACCCGCAGGTCCAGGCCGCGGCCGAGGCGGAGGCGCTCGCGAACGACAGGCCCCGCGAGGTCGTCTTGCGCCAGGTCCGGCGTTACGCCCGCGAGATCGTGCCGGCCTTCAACGCCTACGCGTACTTCCGCCTCGGCTACTGGCTGGCTCGCAACGTCGCCCGCTCCCTCTACCGGGTACGGCTCGGCTACTCCGACGAGGAGGGACTCGAGGAGATTCCCGACAATGCGACCGTCGTTTTTCTCATTAACCACCGCTCCAACATGGACTACATCCTCGTCGCGTATCTCGCGGCCGAGCACGCCGCCCTCTCATACGCGGTGGGCGAGTGGGCGCGCATCTGGCCGCTGCAGACGCTCATCCGCGCGATGGGCGCCTACTTCGTGCGCCGCAACTCGAAGGACCCGTTGTATCGGAAGGTGCTCGAGCGCTACGTCGGAATGGCGACGGCCGCCGGTGTGACGCAGGCCGTCTTTCCGGAAGGCGGTCTCTCCCAGGATGGCCGGCTGCGGCTGCCGAAGCTCGGGATCCTCGACTACATGCTCCGGTCCTTCGACCCGAAAGAGGGCCGGGACGTCGTCTTCGTGCCCACCGGCATCAACTACGACCGGGTGTTCGAGGACCGGTCGCTCCTCGTCGAAAGGGGAGCCGGCGGTCCGCGGCGGGGCGGCGCGCTCGGGCACAGCGTCCGCTTCATGGCGCGCAACCTCTGGCTCATGACCCGCAACCGCTGGTACCGCTTCGGCTACGCGTGCGTCAACTTCGGCTCGCCGATCTCGCTGCGAGAATGGGTGAGCGCCCGGGGCGTCGACTTTCGCGAGCTCGCCAAAGAGGATCGATCGCGGCATCTCGAGGAGCTCGCCCGCGAGCTCATGGAGGCGGTGGCCCGAGTGATTCCGGCTCTCCCGGTCTCCCTCGTCGCGACGGTCTTCGTGCGCGCACCGGAACGCGGATTCAGCGAGCTCGAGCTCAAAGCGGCCGCGCTCGCCCTGATGGAGTCGCTCGAGGCGCGCGGCGCCCACGTGTACGTTCCGCGGGGCGACCAGGATTACGCCATCGCCGTCGGCCTGCGGATGCTGACGCTGCGTCGGCTCGTGGAAGCCGCCGACGGGATCTACCGGGCCGTGCCGGCCGAGTTGCCGCTTCTCGACTACTACGCCCACTCGATCGCGCACCTCGTCGGAGGGACCGCGTGATATGAGTTCCGACGCTTTCGACGAGGAGGGGCCATGGCCAGCGTGACGCGCAGAACCCTGTTCCGGTACGGCGCTCTCGGAGGCGCGGCGGCGGCCGCGGGAACCCTTCCCTCGCGGGCGCTGTCGCCCGCTCCGCCGCCCACGCCGCCCGGCGTGCCGACCTTCGAGCTCGACGAGGCGACGATCGCCGACCTCGGGCGGCGCATGGCGTCGGGGGCCGACACGGCGCGCTCGCTCGCCGAGAAGTACACGGCTCGGATCGACGCCCTCGACCGCAAGGGCCCGGAGCTGCGCGCGGTGCTCGAGATCAACCCCGACGCCCTGGCGATCGCGGACCGCCTCGACGCCGAGCGCAAGGCCGGAAAGGTGCGCGGGCCGCTGCACGGGATCCCCGTGCTGCTCAAGGACAACATCGGCACCGCCGATCGCATGAACACGACCGCGGGGTCGCTCGCGCTCCTCGGCGTGACGCCCTCGGCCGACGCCTTTCTCGTCGGGAAGCTGCGGAACGCGGGCGTCGTCATCCTGGGCAAGACCAATCTGTCCGAGTGGGCGAACTTCCGCTCGACGCATTCCTCGAGCGGCTGGAGTGGACGCGGAGGCCAGTGCCGCAATCCGTATGCGCTCGACCGCAACCCGTCGGGATCGAGCTCGGGCTCCGGCGCCGCCGTCGCCGCCAACCTGTGCGCCATCGCCGTGGGGAGCGAGACCGACGGGTCGATCGTGTCGCCCTCGAACAACTGCGGTCTGGTGGGAGTCAAGCCGACGCTCGGTCTCGTCTCGCGGATCGGGATCGTTCCGATCGCGCACAGCCAGGACACGGCGGGTCCGATGGCGCGGTCCGTGACCGACGCGGCGATCCTGCTGACCGCGCTCGCGGGCTACGATCCCGCGGACCCGGCGACGAAAGGCCTCTCCGGCCGCGCCGCGATCGACTATGCCGCCGAGCTCGCGAAGGCTCCGAAGGGCCTCGACGGCTTGCGCATCGGCGTGCCCCGCAAGAAGCTCTTCGGCCAGAGCCCCGCCGCCGACGCGCTGGTCGAGGCAGCGCTCGCCGACTTCAAGAAGCTCGGTGCCGTCATCGTGGACCCGGCCGACATCGTCACCGTCGGCGAGACCGACGACAGCGAGTTCGAGGTGCTGCTCTACGAGTTCAAAGCGGACCTGAATGCGTACCTGGCCGGGCTCGGCGCGAAGACGCCGAACAGGACGCTGAAGGACCTCATTCGCTTCAACGAGGAAAACCGGGTTCGCGAAATGCCGTATTTCGGCCAGGAGATCTTCGAGAAAGCCGAGGCGAAGGGCCCTCTGACCGAGAAGGCCTACCTCGACGCCCTCGAAAAGGACCTGCGCCTGACCCGGACGGAAGGCATCGACAAGACGATGGACGAGAACAAACTCGACGCCCTCGTCGCTCCGACGAGCGGGCCGGCGGGCCTGATCGACCTCGTCGGCGGCGACTACGGCCCGGGAGGGAGTTCCTCGTTCCCGGCGATCGCCGGATACCCGGACATCACCGTTCCGTGCGGGGAGAAGTGGGGCCTTCCGGTCGGCATGTCGATCTTCGGCCGACCCTGGAGCGAGCCCGTCCTGCTCCGGATCGCGTTCGCGTACGAGCAGGCGACGAAGCACCGGAAAGCGCCGAAGTTCCTGCCGACCGCGGATCTGACGGTCCGTTCCTGATCGCGGGAATCCGCGATCCGGCCTCCTCGTTGGGCTGGACGTGAGGAAGGCTCGCATCGCGCTCGTCGTCGTCGCCGTCCTCGCGGCGGCCGCGACCCCGGCGCAGCAGCCCGTCCAGGAGACGGTCCACGTCACGGTCGTCGAGGTCACCGTGCACGCCACCGACCGCGCGGGGGAGCCGGTCAAAGGCCTCGGCCCGCGGGACGTACGCCTCTTCGTGGACGGCCACGACGTTCCGATCGAGAGCTTCGACTGGGTCTCGAACGAGCCCGCGCCGAAGGCGGAGACGGCGGCCCCCGCGGAGACCGCCGCGCGCCCGGTGGCGGGGCCGGCGACGCCGGAAACGCCGGAGCCGCCCTCCGGGCGCCTCATCGTCCTGTTCTTCCAGTGGCACATCGAGGGCGCGAAAATCGAAGGACACCTGCGGATGACGCGTCAGGCCCTCGAGTTCCTGGACGGCCTCCGGCCTGAGGATCGCGTGGCGGTCGCGACGTTCGGCTCGAGGCTGTGGCTTCGCCAGGACTTCACCAACGATCGCGCGCTCCTGCGCTCGGCCGTCCAGAACGCGCTCACGCTGGAGAACGGACCGGGCGCGCCACAACCACCGTCGCTTTCGGCGATCGCCGCGCACGGCGCCGACGCGACGTCGATCGAGAAGGCGTTCATCGCCCTCGGCGATGCACTGCGTCCATTTCCCGGATCGAAGGGCATCGTCTTCTTCGGTTGGGGCATCGGAAAGGTCGATTTCCTGATGCCGGGTCAGCAGCTGGGCGCGATGGTCTATTCGCCCGAGTACCAGCGCGCCGTCACCGTGCTCGGTCAGGCGCAGGCGCCCGTCTTCTCGCTCGACGTCAGCGGCGGGCACCACTCGCTCGAGGCCGGCCTCGAGCGGCTCTCGTTCGAGACCGGCGGGTACTACCTCCCGACGTACGACTTTCCGCGGTGGGCCATGAAGTCGGTGTCGCGGGCGCTCGTCGGCCACTACGTGCTCGTGTTCCGTCCCCCGCACCTCGAAAAGCACGGGTTCCACCAGATCCAGCTCGACGCGCCGTCGGGCGTCAAGCTCCTGTACCGTCAGGGCTACGAGGACTGAGGCGGCTCGCTAGCCCGGAAACGCGTCCGGGTTTTCGACCGCTCTTCGCCAGACCTCGTCGTCCACGTTGCGGCCGGTGACGATCGCGACGATCGGGCCTTCGAGGCTGGAGATCTCCCCGACGGCGGCCAGGCCCGCGGCGGCCGCCGGCTCGACGCGGATTCCGGTTCGCGCGCAGACGCCCATCGCCCGAGCGATCGACCGCTCCGAGACCGGCACCATGCGGTCCACGACGCGATCGAGGAGGGCGACCGCTTCGGGAATTGCGACGCGGACCGCGAGGCCGTCGGCGAAGGTCGCCATCCTTGCGCACTCGACCGCGCGGCCCGCCTCCCAGGAAAGGGCCATCACCGGCGCTTCTTTCGCGACGACGCCGATGACGAGCGTGCCCGGCGATCGGCGTTGCAGCGCGCGGCCGATGCCTCCGATGAGGGCGCCGTTTCCGACCGGAACGACGACGGCCGACGGCGGCTCCGCCATTCCGTCGACGATCTCGTCGGCGATCGCGCCGTAGCCCTCGTACTGCGTCGGCTCGACACCGTCCTCGAAAAACGGAAGGCTCGCCTCCGCCGCGAACCGCTTGCCCTCGTCCTTGGCGAAGTCGAGATCGGTTCCGGCGATCCGGATCTCCGCGCCGAGGCCGTCGATCAGGGCGAGCTTGGCGAGCGAGGCCCCGGCGGGCGCGTAGACCATCGCCCGGAGACCGAGGCGCCGGCTCGACCAGGCGACCGCCGCGCCGTGGTTGCCGGTCGACGCCGTGACGACGGCGGTCGCGCCGCGTTCCTGGTACGCGGCGACCGTCGGGAGAGCGCCGCGCCACTTGAAGGCGCCGAGCTCGTGCGCGTCCTCGCGTTTCCACCAGACATCGAGGCCGTTTCCGATCTCCGCGGGCGCCCGCTCGAGGGGCGAAGGGAGGTCCACTGCGGACGAGGGTACTCCCTAATCGCCCTCGGATGGACCGCGGACTTCGCCCTCGGAAGCGTCGTCGGGCTTGGCCCGCGAGGCGAGGTGCCGCGAGAGGCTGCGGAAAAAGGGCAGCGTTCCGAAGTAGAGCGCCGCGATCAGCAGCGGCGAAATGATGAGCCAGGCGACGAAGGCGTGCAGCAAGGTGACGCCGACGTCGGCCATCGCCCGACCGAAATCCTCGCGCATCAGGGCGAGCAGGCGGCCGAGGGGGCGGCGCTCCCGGGGAGCGCGGAAGAGCCACTCGCCGAGCCGGATGAACGGGAAGAGCAGCAGCAGCTGCAGCGCATAGGTCGAGAAGTTGATGGCCTGGATGATCGGCTGATTCAGGCGGAGGGCGACCGCGGCGGCGAAACAGAGGATCGTCGTCGTGCCGATGATGGGGTTGACGGCGATCGTCAACCCCACCGCCACGGTCACGGCGACCTTCTCGGGCGAGAGGCCCTGGGTCAGCTGCCGGTGGATCGGTTCGCGGATCCTCTGCAGGAGCGAACGGGGAGCGATCACCGGCTCACGCGACGCTCTAGCCCGGGAGCGGGTCGGGCATCAGAAGGGTCTCGGCGGTCGCGACGAGGCGCTCGAGGATCTCGGCCAGGTGCGCGCGCACTCTTTCGATTTCGGCGTGGATCTCCTCGAGCCGCTTTCCGGCGCGGACACCCGCCGCCGCGGCCTCTTCGTGCAGGAGGTCGAGCCGCGCGACGGCGTGCGCCCGCGCCGCCTCGAGCTCGACGAGCGCATCGTGCGCGGTCAGGCGTACGGAGGCGCCGAGATGGGCCCAGCGCCGCGACAGGCGCTGCACCCGTTCGTGGAGGCGCGCCGAGGTGAACGCGTGTCCGGTGCGGCGAGCGTCTCTCTTGACCTCGCGCCACCGCTCGGGCCGCCGGTGCAGGCCCCGGACGAGCCGCAATCTCTCGCCGATCCAGAGCAGGTAGTAGCTCGGATCCACTTCCCACCAGTGAAAGCCCTGCGCCGCCGAGCCCGGCGCCCAGTGGTGGTTGTTGTGCCAGCCCTCGCCCATGGTCACGAGCGAGAAGAGAAAGCTGTTGCGCGAGTCGTCGGTCGTCGCGTAGGCGCGGCGGCCGACGAGGTGCATGACGCTGTTGATCGAGAACGTACCGTGCCAGAGGAGGACGGTCGAGAGGAAGTAGCCGTAGAAGAGGCCGACGGGACCGAACGCGAAGAAGAGCGCGAGGGCGTAGGCGACCGTCGGCAGGTAATCGTGGCGGTCGAGCCAGACGAGCTCCGGGTAGCGGACGAGGTCCGGCACGCGCGAATGATCCGACTCGGCGTGGTCGCGTCCCAGGATCCAGCCGATGTGGCTCCACCAGAACCCGCGCTGGACGGGACTGTGGACGTCCTCGGGACGATCAGAGTAGCGGTGGTGATGGCGATGGTTCGAGGCCCACCACAGCACACCCTTCTGGGCCGCGGTCTGTCCGAGGAAGGCGAGCAGGAACTGGGGCAGCCGGGAGAGGGCATACGTCCGGTGGCTGAAGTAGCGGTGGAACCCGGCGGTGATCGCGAACATCCGCAGGTAATACGACGCCACGCAGAGCGCGACGCCTTTCCACGAGAATCCGACCCAGAAGACTCCGAGGGCCGCGACGTGGACCGCGAGGAAGCCGAGGGCAGCCGAGGGGCGTAGGCCGACCCGAGCCGGGACGGCGTGGGTTTCCGATTTCATGGAGGACTACTTGGCCGCGGGAGCTTCGGGCGCCTTCCTGACGGTCTCGAGGTCGACCGTGACGTCGACGTCGTCCGACAGCATCAGGCCGCCGTTGTCCAGGCTCCGATTCCAGTTGATGCCGAAGTCCTTGCGGTTCAGCTTCGTGTTGAGCTCGAAGCTCGCCCGCTCGTTGCCCCTCGGGTCCTTCATCGTGCCGAGGTACGTGACGGGCAGCGTGATCTCCTTCGAGACTCCGTGCATCGTGAACGTCCCCGTCACGGCGTAGGTGTCTTTGCCGGTCGTCGCGATCTTCGAGCTCTTGAAGGTGATCTCGGGGAACTTGGCGACGTCGAAGAAATTGTCGGAGCGCAGATCGTTGTCCCGGTTGGAATTGTTGGTGTCGATGGACGTCGACTTGATGGTGAAGACCACCGACGACGCTTCGGGTTTGCCGGAGTCGGCCTGGATCGCGCCTTCGAAGTCGGCGAAGCGGCCGTGGACCTTCGAGGCGAAGTGGCGGATCGTGAAGCTCACGTCGGAGTGGGCCTTGTCGATCGTGTAGGTGTCGGCGGCGCGGAGCGCGGCCGCGGCGGCGAGGAACAGGATCCCGAGGGCGAGTCGGCGACGCATATGGAGATGCTCCTTTCGGTACTTGGCGTCCGGTTCGAGGTGCGTATCCTACTGGACGCGGCCACGGGCGTGCACGGGGATCCGGCCTTCGACGCGCCCCGCGCGCACGGCCGTGAGCTGGTCGGCGAGATTCGTGACGGCGCAGGCGTGGTTGGGGAGCACGCGGACGCGCTCGCCGACTCGAAACGTCTCGCCCGGCGCGACCGCCAGGACGCCGTGCTCCTCCGACACGCGCGCGATGCGCGTCCGGCGGCCGACGACGAGGCCGAACCCGTCGGGCTCCGGGCGCCGCGGATCGGAGGACAACGTCTTGGATCCGGCGTCGAGGACGGCGCGATCCGGCGCGGGAGTGCTGACGACCGTGGCGAGCACCGTCATGGCGCAGTCGGCTTCGTTGCAGGCTCCGAGAGCCAGCTGCGAGCGATCATTGAAGACGTAGGTGCCGGGACGGCACTCCGTGACGCCGCGGCCGGTCATCGCGGACGCGGCCGTCGGCGTCGAGCCGAGGGAGACCTCCGCAGCGGGCAGGCCGGCCGCCCGCAGGGCCTCGGCCGTTTCGGAGACGATGCGGCTTTCTTCCGAGCCGATCCGCGCGACATCCGCGGGCGTGCGTCCGGCGTAGCCGTGGCCCCCATGCGTGAAGACGCCGGCGAGCTCGATCCCCGGCACGTCGGCGATCCGGCGAGCCGTTTCGACGGCGTCTTCCGGTGCCACGCCCACACGGTGGAATCCCGAGTCGATCTTCAGCAGCACGCGCAGCCGGCGGCCCGCGGCGCGGAAGGCGTCTCCGAGGCTCTGCGCGCCGGCGAGGCTGTCCGCGCCGACGGTCAGACGCATGCGATCGGCGAGGGCGAGCAGCCGACGCGCCTTGTCGGCCCCGACCACCGGATAGGCGAGGAAGACGTCGTCGATGCCGAGATCCGCGAACACCTCCGCCTCCGACGTCTTGGCGAGCGTCAGGCCTCTCGCTCCGGCGGCGAGCTGCATCCGGCTGATGTCCCCGGACTTGTGGGTCTTGGCGTGCGGCCGGAGCTTCACGCCGGCGCGGTTCGCCTTCTCCTGCATCCTCGCGATGTTCCGTTCGAGGACGTCGAGGTCCACGAGGACGGACGGGGTCGGCAGCTCATCGAGCGCGTTCACGCGTCAGATATACACCGGCGCGGCCGCGCCGCTGCGGTAGAGTCTCGCCGGACCAGGGAGGACCCATGAAGCGTCGGGCCATCGCGGCCGCCGGGATGCTCGCCGCGTCGCTCGCGGTGGGGCAGACGGCGGACGAACTCATTGCCAAGAACATCGCGGCGCGCGGGGGGCTCGAGAACCTCAGGGCCATTCAAACGATGCGACTGACGGGGACCATGCAGGCCGGAGGCGACACGCTCCCTTCGGTACTGGAGCTCAAGCGTCCGAACAAGAGCCGCTGGGAGTTCACGCTCGAAGGACAGACCGCCGTGGAGGCCTTCGACGGCAAGAGCGGCTGGACGTTCATTCCCTTCGCGGGCCAGACGGAGCCCCAGCCGATGTCCGCCGAGGACAGCGCGGACGCCGAGCAGCAAGCCGACATCGACGGTCCGCTCGTCGATTACCAGAAGAAAGGCAGCAAGGTGGAGCTCGTCGGCCACGATCCGGACTTTCGGCCGCAGGACTGGAAGCTCAAGATCACGCTGAAGTCCGGAGAGGTGCGCTTCGTCTACCTCGATCCGAAGACGTACCTCCAGACCGTGGGCGTGACCCGGCGCAAAGTCGAGGGGAGCGAGGTCGAGGTCCGCTCCGAGGTCGGGGACTACCGCAAGGTCGGCTCGGTGGTCCTGCCCCATACCTTCAAGGCCACGACGAGCGACGGCTCCCAATCACAGACCCTCCAGTTCGAGCGCATCGACCTGAACGTCCCGATCGACGACGACCGGTTCCGGATGCCCGTCCCCAAGACCCCGACGGACGGGCCGCGGCTGGCTCCGACTCCGGCGGTCGGCTGATGCGACGCGCTCTGGCCTCGGCCACCGGACGCGCCGCCTGGGCCGTGCTGCTCGCGGTCGCGTCGACCGCTGCGGCGGCGGCGCAGGAGCACCTGAAGGTCTACGTCTCCGCCGACATGGAGGGCGTGGCCGGCGTCGTCACGGCCGACCAGCTCGGCCCCCCGGGATTCGAGTACGAACGCTTCCGGGGATTCATGACGGACGAAGTCCTGGCGGCGATCGAGGGAGCGCGGGCCGCGGGGGCGACCGAGTTCCTCGTCTCCGACTCCCACGGCAACGGCCAGAACCTCCTGATCGAGCGCTTCCCCAAGGACATCCAGATCGTGCGGTCGTGGCCGCGCCCCCTCGCCATGATGCAGGGCATCGACGCGAGCTTCGGCGCGGTGCTCTTCGTTGGGTATCACGCCTCGACGACCAACCCGGAGGGCGTGCGGGCCCACACGATGTCGTCGGCGCACCTGGCCGACTTGAGGCTGAACGGCGTCTCGATGCCGGAGGCCGGCTTGAACGCCGCCATCGCGGGGCAGTTCGGCGTGCCGGTGGCGATGATCTCGGGCGACGACGCAATCATCCGCGAGGCCCAGGCGCTGCTCGGGCCGATCGTCGGCGCGGTCGTGAAGTGGAACTACGGGTTCCACTCCGCGCGGACGCTGACGCCGCAGGCCGCGTGCGACGCGATCCGCGAGGCCGCGCGCCGGGCCGTCGCCGAGCGCAAGAACCGCAAGCCCTTCACGGTGACGACGCCGGTCACGCTCGACCTGCGCTTCAAGAACTACCGGCCCGCCGAGGTCCTGGCGTACCTGCCGATCGTCGAGCGGACCGACGCGCATGCGATCCGGTTCCGCGGCAAGGACATGGTCGAGGTCAGCAAGTTCCTCGAGTTCGTCGACGAGTACGAGCCGGGCCTCGCGCCGTAAGGGGTCGAGGCCGCGGGCCGCGGCCGAAGAGGAGGAGCCATGACGGCGAGGCGATTCGAAACCCGCGCGGTCCACGCCGGCGCCTCGCCCGACCCCGCGACGGGCGCGGTGGCTCCGCCGATCCATCTGTCGACGACCTTCGAGCACGGCCCGGCGGCCGAGACGCCGCTCGGCTACATCTACGTGCGCGACGGAAATCCCACGCAGACCCGTCTCGAGGAGGCGCTCGCCGACGTCGAAAGCGGCGAGGCGGCGCTCGTCTTCGCCTCGGGCCTGGCGGCGGCGGCCGCCTACCTGCAGGCGCAGCCGCCGGGATCCCACGTCGTCTACCCGAAGGACGTCTACTACGGCGTGCGCGCACTCGCGGTGGAGTTCCTGCCGCGGTGGGGGATGGAGGCGACCGCCGTCGACATGACGGACCTCGCGCAGGTGCACGCCGCGATGCGGCCGACCACGCGTCTGCTCTGGGCCGAGACGCCCTCGAATCCGTTGATGGAGGTCTGCGATCTCGAGGCGCTCGCCCGGATCGCCCACGACGGCGGGGCGCGGCTCGCCGTGGATTCCACGTTCGCGACCCCGGCGCTGCAACGGCCGCTCGAGCTCGGCGCGGATGTCGCGCATCACTCGACCACCAAGTACCTCGGCGGGCACAGCGACGTGCAGGGCGGGGTGCTCGTCTTTCGCCGCAACGGCGAGGAGGTCGAAACGGTCGGCCACATCCGGAAGATCGTGGGCGGCGTCGGGTCGCCCTTCAACTCCTGGCTCGTGCTCCGCGGCCTGCGCACGCTCGCCTGCCGCGTGGAGAAGCAGTCCTCGAACGCTCTGGCGATCGCGCGCTTTCTCGAGTCGCATCCCGGAGTCGAGGCCGTGCACTATCCGGGGCTTCCCTCCCAGCGCGGCTACGAGATCGCGAAGCGCCAGATGTCCGCCTTTGGCGGGATGCTGTCCTTCCGCGTCCGTGGCGGACGCGAGGCCGCGCTGAAGACCGCCTCGCGGCTGAACGTCTTCCTCAACGCGACGAGCCTCGGAGGAACGGAGAGCCTGATCGAGCACCGCGCCTCGAGCGAGGGTCCGAACTCCCCGACGCCGCAGAACCTCCTGCGCGTCTCGGTCGGCCTCGAACACCCCGACGACCTCGTCGAGGACCTCCGACAGGCGCTCGAGGGTTAGTCGTTAGGCCAGGTCTACGCCTCTCTGTAGACCCACGCTCCTACGACGACGGCGACGACGCTCTGGACCAGGGTCCAGACGAGCTCGAGCCCGTTGAGCGCGAAGAGCCCGATGTTCGCCATCGCGACCGACATGAGGAGGCAGCAAAAGAACCAGGCCGCCACGCCGACGCGCGCCGCCGTGCCCGGGCCGGGGCCGAACCGTGGCCGCACCGCGGCGTAGAGCCACACCGCGACGATCCCCCAGGCAAAGCCCCAGAGGAGCCAGACGACCATGACACCGCCGCCCTCGGGCACGGTCCTGCCGAGGGACTTCATCACCTCGGCTTCCTGCGCCTTCATGACGACCATGTGGAAGAGACCCTCGGAGATGTTGACGATGATGCCCGCGAGAATGCCGCCGAGGATGACGCGGGAAAGGTTGATCTTGCCCATGCAGCCTCCTTCGCCCCGTCGGGAGGGATCCGGGAAGGCGGAGCTATCGGGCGAGCCTAGGCCGGTTCGCGATCGGGAGTCAAAAGGCGGTCCGCGGTCTGCCGCCCGAAAGTCAGTTTTTCTTCAGGTACTCCGACGGAACCGAGTTGGGCAGGTACTGCGCCGGGATCGGGTTGTCCGGCCGCTCCTGGTCCCAGGCGACGGAGGCGACCCACCAGCGGTGCCCGTCGTTGACGAGCTGGATGCTGTTGATTCCCCGCACGAAGGGCTTCTCGTCGGAGGGCGCGCGGCGCGACTCGTAGGTCGAGAAGACCTGGCAGACATTGCCGAAACAATCCGTGCGCCGGGCGATCTCCTTTTCGAAGAAGGACGTCGGGTCTCCCTTGGCCTTCGACGCCGCGATGCTCTCCTTGACGCGCTGCTCGAAGCCGTCCACGTCGAGCACCGTGAAGAGCTCGCTGCGCGGGTTCTTCGGGGGGATGAGCATGCCGACCTGCAGGAAGATCCCGCGCATCCGCTCCCAGTTCGGCGACGACGCTTCGTCGTGAGACACCGACGCGTAGAGCGCGGCGAGGATCGAGTCGACGGAAGCTCCGTCGTTGTCGGGGGCGTGCGTCGAGCTCTGGCGCGCCGCGTCCTTCGAGGGAGCCTGCGGCCGCCGGTCTTGAGGGCCCCCCGGCGTCGGCATGCGCTGGGCTTCGACCTCGGCGTTCGGATCGTGGATCTTCTGGCCGCCGATCGGTGTCAGGCCGCCCGGATTCGGAGGGGGGTTGGCTGGCTGGTACTGCGCGGCCAGGGGTGCGGCGCAGAAGGCCACGGCGGCAGCGAGAACGGCGGGCTTGTTCATCGGGCTCTCCTTTTCCCTCCTACGGGGCGAACGCCCATCGTATTTCACCGGGGCAGCAGCTCCGGAGGGATCGGCTGGGCCGGACGCTCGACGTCCCAGACGAGGGACGCGATCCACCACCGCCGTCCGTCCGAGACGAGCTGGATTGTGTGCACGCCTCGGGCGAAGGGCGGCGTCTCGTGGGGCGACCACACGGTCTCGTACGTCGAGAACACCTGGCAGACGGGGCCGTAGCGGTTCTCGCGCCGGGCGATCTCGCGCTCGGTGAAGCCGAGGCGCTCGTGCCGCTCCTTGCGGCCCTCGATGTATTTGCGAATGCGTGCCTCGAAGGCGGCCGCGTCGAGGACGGCGAGCTCGTCGGCGTCCGGCCGTTTCGGCGGTACGACGATCGCATCGGGCAGGAAGAGCGCGCGTAGCCGCTTCCAGTTGGGCTCGGAGTCCGGGCCGTGGCTGACCGCGGCGTAGAGCGCCGTGACGATCGCGTCGACGGATGACGCGTCCGGCTGAACCTCGAGGGGCTTCGGTTCTCGCGCCGGCAGCGGCGTCGGCGTCGGCTCGGGTCCGGAGGGACCGGCGGCCGCGGCGGTCTTCGCGAGCGCCTCGATCATCCGGATCCCGATGTTGATCGGGTCCGTTGGCTGCTGGGCGCGAGCGGCGGCGGAGACGAGGAACGCGACGACGGCGAGCCGCGCGGCGATCCGTGTCATTGGCTCGCGGCGCGGGAAAGCCATCCGTCGACCGAAAAGCGGTCCGCCTCACGCGGGACCATCAGGACGAAGAGAAGCAGGGCGAGCCTCGGGATCACGTGCGTGTGGAACTCGTAGAGGGGCTCCTTCAGGAGGTGCCCAAAGGTCACGATCACGAGCACGACGCCCAGGGCGACGAGCGCTTCCGTGACGCGCCATCCGACGAGCACCAGCGCGCCGGCGATCAACTCGACGAACGGGATCGTCAGGCCCGTCAGCCACAGGGACCACATCGGCAGGAAGGTGTCGGCGTAGGGATCTACGAACCACTTGTGCGCATGTCCGACCGGCGTCATCGAGAAGACCTTGTAGACGCCGGCCATGAAGAAGATCAGGCCGAGGACGCCGCGGGCGAACAGGACCGCCCACGCGCGCCGCGCCGAGTCCGAGACGGCCATCGGTCGCCTCCTTGTCCCTGCCGCCGACTCCGGTAGACTCCGCCGGAAATCGCGGCGGCCCGAAAACCGAACGATACGACGATTGCGCCGCGGGAGGACGAATGGACGCTCCGGAGTCGAAGTCTCTCCCCGAGAACGCGTATCGGCCCCTCGCTCCCGGCGAGGTCTATCAACCCGTCGTGCCGGCGTCGTCCCACCCTCCCGAAACCACGCCGCGGTCGGTCCTCTGGGGACTCTTCCTCTGCGCCGTCTTCACCGCCGCCTCCGCTTACTCGGGACTCAAGGTTGGCCAGGTCATGGAGGCAGCGATCCCGATCTCGATCCTCGCGATCGGGCTCGCCCGCGTGTACTCCCGGCGCTCGAGCCTCCTCGAGAACGTCATCATCACCGGGATCGGCGGCGTCTCCGGCGCGGTGGTCGCCGGGGCGATCTTCACGCTTCCGGCGCTCTACATCCTGAAGCTCGACCCGAAGCCCTGGCAGACGATTTTCATCTGCCTCGCCGGAGCGTGCCTCGGCATCCTCTTTCTCATCCCGCTGCGGCGCTACTTCGTCCGGGACATGCACGGCCAGTTCCCGTACCCCGAGGCCACCGCGATCACCGAGGTCCTGATCACAGGCGAGAAGGGCGGCTCGCAGGCGAAGCTCCTCCTCGAAGCTACGGCCATCGCCGGCGTCTACGACTTCTTCGTGACGACCTTCCAGGTCTGGAAGGAGACGGTGGACTTCCAGTTCATCCCGGCGATGCGTGATCTCGCCGACAGGGCGCGGGTCGTGCTGCGCATGGACGCGATCGCCTTCATCCTCGGGCTCGGCTACGTCATGGGCCTTCGGGCGTCGACGCTGCTCTGCGCGGGTGGCGTGCTCTCCAACTTCGTGCTCGTGCCCCTCATTTGGAAGATCGGGCGGAACGTTCCCACGCCGATCTACCCGGCTCCCATGCCGATCTCGGAGATGACCGCCGCGATGATTTACCGCTGGTACGTGCGCTACGTCGGCGTCGGGGCGATCGCCACGGCCGGCATCTTCGGCATCCTGAAGTCGCTCAAGATCGTCGTCGGGTCGTTCTCGATCGCGGCGAAAGCGTTCAAGCACGGGGAAGGCGAGGGGCTCGAGCGAACCGACCGCGACATCGCGATCACGCGCATCCTCATCGGCGTGGTCGTCTCGGCCGTGGCGGTGGCGATCTTTCTCGGAAACCTCCGTCCGTCATCCGTGGTCGTCCTGATCGGCCTCGTCCTCGTGCTCGTCTTCTCGTTCTTCTTCACGTCGGTGGCCGCGAACGCGATCGCCACGACGGCGCGCAACCCCGTCTCCGGAATGACGATGCTGACGATCATCATCTCGTCGGTCATCCTGCTCGAGTTCGGCGTCTCGGGCCGCACGGGAATGTTCTTCGTGATGGCGATCGCCGGGATGGTCTGTACCGCCCTGTCCGTCTCGGGACAGACGATCACGGATCTGAAGACCGGCTACTGGCTCGGCTCGACGCCCGCGGCGCAGCAGCGCGTGAAGTTCTACGGCGCCATCGTCTCGGCGGTCGTCGTGGGCCTCGTCATCGTGGCGCTCGCGCAGACCTTCCAGTTCGGCGAGGCCGCTCCGGGAGACACCCGGCCCGTGCTCGTCTCGCCCCAGGCCTCGATCATGAAGGCCCTGGTCGAGGGGTTCATGAGCCGCCAGCCGGTGCCGTGGGTGCTCTTCGGCACGGGAGCCGCCGTCGCCGTGATCATGGAGATGCTCGGCGTCCCAGCCCTGATCGTGGCCCTCGGCATGTACCTTCCGCTCGAGCTGAACTCGGGCGCCCTGGTCGGGGGGTTCATCGCGCACTTCGTGGCGAAGCGCTCCGAGCGCGTCGGCGGCGAGGCCGGCGCGTCGATGCGCGAGCGCGCCGTGATCATCGCCTCGGGATTGATGGCGGGTGGCGCTCTGGGAGGCGTGTTCGGCGCGGCGCTGCGGCTCTTTTCCTGGTACCGCGAGGACCGGGTCAAGCTGCCGTTCTACGACAACGACCCCGTGTCGCAGATCGTCAGCTGTGCCGGGTTCTTGGCCCTCTGCCTCTACCTCTGGTTCGGAGCGATGAAGAAGGCGAAGAAGGAGAAACCCGCCTGACTTCTTCGGCGACCGGCCCTCGGTTCCCTCGGCCCGGACGCCGACGCGGCGTTTCCTCGCCGCGAGGCGCGCCTCTCGACGACCTCGTCGCCACGGCGCTTCTGGGGATCGACGCGCTCTGGGGCGGCGACGTGATGAACCCGTCGGGGACCGGGCGCGCGGTGGTGGATTCCTGGTTCTCCGACGCGCCGATGCCGGAGGCCTACACGCACCCGGCCGCGGCGAAGCTGCGCCAGACCGGAGGCGTTTCCGCGAAGGAGCCGGACCTCGCCGCGATCGACGCGTACCTCGCGGCCGTCGACGTGAAAGGCGCGATCGGCGGCGTCTCCGAGAAGGGCCGCGCGCTTCCCGGGCTGCGCGGCGCGTTCTTCGAAGGCCTGTCCGAGTGCCTGTCGGCGATGTGGGACCTCTCGATGGCGATCCTGGGCCGCGGTCCGGCGGTGCCGTACGAGCGCTGCGTCCTCGCGGCGACGGGCCGCCGCCCGGAGCCCTCCCGTCCCGCCGAGAAGCGGCGGCGGCTCTCGGAGCTGCTCGCCCGCGCCGGGCATCCGTCGAGGACGAACGACGAGCTCCTCGCCGCCGTGGACGCGTGGCGGCGCGAGAGGATGGTGCCGGCGAAGTCCATCGCGACCCTCGCTAACGCCTTCATTGCCCGCTTCGACGCGCAGACGACGAAGCATCTCGCGCCGCACCTGCCCGAGGACCTGCTCGGGGTGCCGCGCTCGAACATGACGTTCATTCCGATTCGGGACGCCTGGTACTCGGGATTCATGAGCTACGTCGGGCGGGCCCGCAACCCCGACGGATCGCCGCAGTACGAAGCGACGTACGAGATCAATGCGTCGCTCCAGATCAGCGTCCCCGAGTTCGAGCAGCTCGTCGGCCACGAGGTCGTGCCCGGTCACGTCACCACGAGCGCGCTGATCCAGGGGCTCTACGTGCGCGGGCGCGTCGGCTTCGAGTCCACGATCCTCGCGATGAACACGCGCTGGGGCACGCTCGCCGAAGGGATCGGCAACAACGCGGTCCTGATCGCCCTCGGCCTGACCGAGGTCGAGCAGGTTCCCGACGAGGATCTCCAGGTCGGGCTCTGGCTCGCGCACCTCCAGGACGACGCGAAGAACGAGGCGTCCTACCGGATCTGGCAGGAGGGCGTTCCGCCCTCCGACGTGGCCGGGACCCTGCGCCGCGAGTTCCTCGTCTCCGAGGAGCGCGCCGGAAAGTTCGCGGGCGCCTGGGGCCTCCATCCGCTCTTTGGCCGGATGAACCTTCCGGCCTACCGCGCGGGAACCGAGGTCGTCGCCGAGCTGCGCCGCCGGTATCCCCCGAAGAAGGTCCTTCCCGCGCTCTACGGGTGCGCCGGTCTCGTGGACGTCGTCACGCTGTGGCGGGCGATCGCGGGCGAGACGGCGTAACCGCCGGCGTCCGCGCACCGCCCGGTTTCAGCCGCGGTCGAGCTTCCGGTCGTCCCAGGAGACCGGATCCTCGCGGGGCTCGAGGTGGGTGGACACGTGGGTCTCGGGCAGCTCCCGGCGCACCGCGGCCTCGATCTGCTCGCACAGGTCGTGGCCCTTCTGGATCGTCCAGGTGCCCGGGACGAGCACGTGCATCGCGACGAAGCGGCGCCGGCCCGCCACGCGGCTCCGGATCGCGTGGAACAGGATGCCCTGCGCCTGGAAAGGCTCGAGGGCCGCGGTGACGCGGCGGCGGTCGGCCTCGGGAATCGCGGTGTCGGTCAGGCCCATCCCCGTTTCCCGCACGAGCTTCCAACCGGTCCGGACGATGTTCGCGGCGACGAGGACGGCGATCAGCGGATCGAGGCGGTTCCAGCCGGTGAGCGCGACGAGCGCGATGCCGGCGACGACACCGGCGGACGTCCACACGTCCGTGATCAGGTGCTGAGCGTCGGCGCGCAGCGTGATCGAGCGGAGCCGGTTCCCGGCTCGAAGGAGCGCGACCGCGACGGCGCCGTTGACCGCCGAGGCGACCGCCGCGACGGCGATGCCGATCCACGGAGCCGTGATCGGGGCAGGGTTCTGCCACCGCTCCCAGGCCGCGATGACGATGCCGGCCGCGGCGGCGAGGATCAGGAATCCTTCGGCGCCGCTCGCGAAGTATTCGGCCTTGGAGTAGCCGAAGTCGTGCGTGGGCGACGGCGGCCGGCCCGCCACCATCAGCGCCCACAGCGCGATGAGAGCCGCCGCGAGGTTGACGACGGACTCCGCCGCGTCCGACAGGAAACCGACCGAGCCCGTCAGCCGCCAGGCGAGCGTCTTCATGGCGATGGTCACGACGGCGGCCACAATCGAGAGGCCGGCGTAGAAAGGCGCGGACCGGTTGCTCCCGTCCGTCAGCGCGCCGCCTCCCGGTCGAGCGCCTCGAGCGCCTGTCGGAAGATCGCGTCGGCCTCCTCGCGGCTGTTGCCGATGGCCGTGAGGCCGAGCTTCCCGTGCTGGGACAGTGCGCCGATCATGTGAAACAGCGCCCCGGTTCCGGTGCCGTGGCTGTAGTGGAGGCGGTTCATCGTGGTGATGTCGATGAGATCTTCGGGGCACAGGCCGCGGTACGCCTCGGACTTCAGGTTGTCGGTCGAGCGGTAGCACTTCTCGCGCCCGCCGGGCGACAGAAAGGCGCCCGACGCCGGGTCGAGCTTTCCTCCCGTGAGGAACTGGAGCGCGAGATACGGATGGGTGGTCCCGCCCATGCGCAGGTTGATCTCGAGCGCGTGGATCTCCGGCTCGGCGCCGTCGCGGCGCCCGACGAAGAAGTCGACGCCGAAGCGGCTGACGACGCCGCGGCTCGCGAGGACGTTCCCGACTCGGATCGCCGCCTCCTGGATGCGGCGCCGGTAGGTCTCGTCGGCCGGGAACCAGCAGCCCTGGTAGACCTGCAGGTGCGGTCCTCCGAGGATCTGGTCGTGCGTCGAGAGGAGCACGACCTCGCCGCGCGGATCGATCCGGAGCTGCACCGACGGAGACACGCCCTCCGGGTACTCGAGGAACTCCTCGACGATGCCCCCGATCTGGGCGAACCTCGAGAGGAAGTGCGGCCGCGATTCGGAGTCGACCGCGAACGACAGGCGGCCGAGGCCTTCGCGCAGCGCCTCGCGCCCCGGCGCGTCCGGGTACCGGAACACGGCGTTGCCCTCGCCGGAGAAGCTGTCGTCGAACTTCAGGATCGCGCGGCGGATCCCGGGCCGGCGCCGCCGGAGCTCCTCGAGCGCCCCGACGACCTCGTTCTCGGTCCGCAGGTCCTCGAAGCCGTCCGGACACGGGACGCCGGCCTCGCGGAACACCTTTCGGCTGCCCGACTTGGTGCCGAGGTGGCAGAGCGACGGGTCGACGCCGTTCAAGGGAATCCCGAGGAGCACCGACAGGCGGCGCTCGAGCGGCGTTGAGTTGAAGACCGTCATGAACGCGCGCGGGGGATCCGAGATGCCGTACCGGATGCGCTGGATCAGGCGCGGCCGCTCCAGGATCTTCTCGGTCAGCGGGCGCGGCGACGCGTCGTGGGCGCACAGCAGGGTCAGCCGCGAGCGGGCGTGGCTCGCCGGAATCCCGGCGAGGAGCTGAAAGTAGTACTCGAGGATCAGCGAGTGGACCGGCTGCGACGTGACGTAGACCATCCGCGCCTGCGGGTTGCGGAGCCGGATGAGGAGGAACAGCAGCCGCTCCTCGTAGAAGCTCGCGGCTTCGAGCTTGGCGAGCTCCGACTGGTCGAGCGTCAGCGACGGGATGACGACCGACGTGTAGGGTTCCTCCTCGCGCGCGGAGAGGGCATCCCAGAGCACATCGAGACGGGGCTTGAGCCGCTCGAACTCCGCGATCTCCGTCTCGGAAGTGAGGTCGCGGGAAAACGGCGGCTTCGGGATCACCCGCGGAATCTTATAAGGGCGGCCGGGACTCTCCGGGTGATGCGTTTGTCTCAGGATAGTCTTCGCGCGTGCCGCAGAACCACCGCCACGACCGATCCGACCTGAAGCGGATCGCCCGCCAGGCGATGGTCGACAAAGGGCTCGAGCCCGACTTCTCCCGCGACGTCCGGAGCGAGCTCGCGGCGATCCATGGACCCGCGCCGGTTCCTGCCTCGGGCGTGCGCGACCTGCGCGACCGGCTGTGGGTTTCGATCGACAACGACGACTCGATGGATCTCGACCAGCTGAGCGTGGCCGAGTCCCGGCCGGGCGGCGCTACGGCGGTCCTCGTCGCGGTCGCCGACGTCGACGCCGTCGTCGCTCGCGGATCGGCGATCGACGCCCACGCCCGGACGAATACGACCTCGGTGTACACGGCGGCCGAGATCTTCCCGATGCTCCCTGAGAAGCTCTCGACTGACTACACGTCCTTGAACGAGAACGGCGACCGCCTCGCGATCGTCGTCGACATGACGGTCGCGACCGACGGCTCCGTGGCATCCTCGGACGTCTACCGCGCCGCCGTGCGAAACAAGGCCAAGCTCGCCTACGACAGCGTATCGGTGGGGCTCGAGGGAGGCGAGTTTCCCGAGCGCGCCCGCGCGGTCGCCGGCGTCGTCGACCAGCTCCGCCTCCAGGACGGCCTCGCGCAGGCGCTCCGCCGCCGCCGCCGCGAACAGGGCGCGCTCGACCTCGAGACGATCGAGCCGCGTGCCGTCTTCGAGGGCGACGCGATCGTGGACCTCTCGGTCCAGGAGAAGAACCGGGGACGGCAGCTGATCGAGGACCTCATGATCGCCGCCAACGGCGTCACGGCACGGTTCCTCGGCGACCGCAAGTTCGCGGCCCTGCGGCGGGTCGTGCGGTCGCCCGAGCGCTGGCAGCGCATCGTCGCGGTCGCCGCGCAGTACGGCGAGAAGCTCCCGCCGCAGCCGGACGCACGCTCGCTCGAGGCGTTCCTGACGAAGCGGCAGACGGCGGACCCGCTGCGGTTCCCCGACCTGTCGCTCGTGATCGTCAAGCTCATGGGCGCGGGCGAATACGTCGTCGAGCGGCCGGGCGAAGCGGCGATCGGGCACTTCGGCCTCGCCGTGCGCGACTACACGCACTCGACCGCGCCCAACCGCCGGTTTCCGGACCTGATCACCCAGAGGCTTCTCAAGGCCGCGCTGGCGGGAGAGCCGACGCCGTACCCGGCGAGCGAGCTCGAGACACTCGCCGCGCACTGCACCGAGCAGGAAGACGACGCGAACAAGGTCGAGCGCCAGGTCCGCAAGTCCGCGGCCGCTCTGCTCCTCGAGCAGAAGATCGGGCAGCGCTTCGACGCCGTCGTGACCGGTGCGTCGGACAAGGGCACGTGGGTGCGCACGTTCGACCCGCCGGCCGAGGGAAAGCTGGTTCACGGCTTCGAGGGCCTCGAGGTCGGCGACCGCCTGCGCGTCAAGCTGATCTCGACAGACGTGGAGCGCGGCTTCATCGACTTCGTCCGGATCGGGTAAAGTCTCGACTTCTCATGAACGGGGAGGTACTGCATGGGGTTGTGTGTTCGCCGCCTGGCGATCGCGGGTGTTCTGCTCTGGTGGGTCTCGCCGGCCATGCGCGCTGAGACGCCCTCCGGAACGGACCAGCCCGCGGCGAGGCCCGCAACCGCCGCCGAGGCGAAGACGTTTACGGACGAGGCCGAGAAGAAGCTTCTGCAGCTCTGGATCGAGCAGGGCCGCGCCGACTGGGTCAAGTCCACGTTCATCACCGACGACACGGAAATCCTCGCGGCGCAGGCGGCCGACCGGTCGATCTCCGCCGGCGTTCAGTACGCCAAGGATGCCACCCGGTTCGACGGGCTGACGCAGCCCGCCGACGTTGCGCGGAAGCTGAAGCTCCTCAAGCTGTCGCTCACCGTGGCGGCGCCTTCGGACCCGGCCGAACGCGCCGAGCTGACGCGCATCGGGACCGCCATGGAAGGCGCCTACGGCAAGGGCAAGTACTGTCCGACCAAGGACCGCTGCCTCGACCTCGAGGACATCACGAAGATCATGGCGACGTCCCGGGACGCGAAGGAGCTGCTCGACATATGGGCCGGGTGGCACGCCATCGGCGGGCCGATCAAGAAGGACTACGTGCGCTTCGTCGAGCTCTCGAACAAGGGCGCGCGAGAGCTCGGGTTCAAGGACACGGGCGCGATGTGGCGCTCGAAGTACGACATGTCGCCGGAAGAGTTCTCGGCCGAGCTCGACCGGCTCTGGCAGCAGGTGCGACCCCTCTACGTCTCGCTCCACGCCTACGTGCGCTGGAAGCTGCGCGAAAAGTACGGCGATCTCGTTCCCGCCAACGGCCCGATCCCGGCGCACCTGCTCGGCAACATGTGGGCGCAGACCTGGGACAACGTGTACCCGCTGGTCGCGCCGAAGGACGCGGACCCCGGCTACGACCTGACGCAGATCCTCAAGTCCCGGTACACCGATCCGCTCCAGATGGTCCGGTACGGGGAAGGGTTCTTCTCCTCGCTCGGGTTCGATCCGCTTCCGAAGACGTTCTGGGCGCGGTCCATGTTCACGAAGCCGAGGGACCGCGAGGTCGTCTGCCACGCGAGCGCCTGGGACATCGACTACGTCGACGACCTGCGCATCAAGATGTGCATCGACATCACGGCCGAAGACTTCACGACGATCCACCACGAGCTCGGGCACAACTACTACCAGCGAGCCTACGATCAGCAGCCGGTCCTCTTCCGCGACAGCGCCAACGACGGCTTCCACGAGGCGGTCGGCGACACGATCGCCCTCTCGGTCACGCCGGAGTACCTCGTGAAGCTCGGGCTGCTCGACAAGGCTCCCGATACGTCCAAGGACATCGGCTTGCTCCTGAACAAGGCCCTCGAGAAGGTCGCGTTCCTGCCGTTCGGTCTCCTCATCGACCAGTACCGCTGGAAGATCTTCTCCGGCGAGATCACGCCGGCGCAGTACAACAAGGCGTGGTGGGATCTGCGGCTGAAGTACCAGGGTATCGCTCCGGCCGGCGCCCGCCCCGAGGACCTCTTCGACGCCGGCGCCAAGTACCACGTTCCGGCCAACGTCCCGTACACGCGCTACTTTCTCGCGGACATCCTGCAGTTCCAGTTCCACCGCGCTCTCTCGAAGGCGGCCGGCTGCACCTCTCCGCTGAACCGTTGCTCGATCTACGGAAACGCGGAAGCCGGACGGAAGCTGCGCGACATGCTCGCCATGGGCCAGTCGAAGCCGTGGCCGGATGCGCTCGAAGCGATCACGGGGCAGCGTCAGATGGACGCCACCGCGATCCGCGACTACTTCGCTCCGCTGCAGAAGTGGCTGGACGAGCAGAACAAGGGGAAGCCGGTCGGCTGGTGAACGCCCGCTAGTACCTGAGTCTCACGAGCGTCGCTCCTCCCTCGCCCTTCGGCACGACGACAAAAATGTCGTCGTACTCGTCGGCGCCGAGCGAGATCTTGTCCGCGCAGCCGAAGGCCTGGAGCAGGTCCGGGATCGTGTTCGAGTGCCCGACGACGAGCACGACGTCGCTCGGGTGGTCGCGGCGGAGCGCCGCGACGAACGGCCGCGCATCGACGGCGCCGTTCATCTTCGCTCCCGTGTCGTAGGTCGCGATCTTCAGTCCGAGCTTCCTGGCGAGCGGAGCGGCGGTGTCGCGCGCTCGCTCCGTGTCGGT
>Ga0126381_100000922_pt1 | contig 31877 bp, 25 predicted proteins | sample PanSoiMetPlot_28_FD_96465 | JGI IMG/M metagenome (GOLD analysis project Ga0126381, IMG submission 96465) | Tropical forest soil microbial communities from Panama - MetaG Plot_28 | ecosystem: Environmental > Terrestrial > Soil > Tropical forest > Bulk soil | place: Panama | collected 2016-02-17 | reverse complement strand
CGGCGGCCACAACCAAGGATAGGCATCGACCCGTAGTTCCCGCAGCACGATCGGGGAGACGCAAGGTCGCTCGACTGCGTGCCGTCGGTTCGCTTCGCTTTGCGACGCACTCCGTTCGGGATGACAGTGTTGGGTAACTCGCGGCCCCTATGCTTCGATAGAGATGACTCCCCGACTTTGCTCCGGGCGGGCTACGGATCACGACGAAACGCATCTGCTCTGATAGGATTTGCAGTGATTTCGCGAGGTCTCTTGTGTCCCAGGAAAAATCTCTCCATATGACGCCTGAGGAGTTCCGACGGTACGGGTATGCCGTGGTGGACTGGATCGCCGATTATCAGTCGCGAATCGAGTCTTTTCCCGTGTTATCGCAGGTCAAGCCCGGGGAGGTTCGTGCTTCGCTGCCGGCCAATCCGCCGACCAGGGGCGAATCCATCGAAGCGATGTTGAAGGATGTCGATGAGATCATTCTGCCAGGCGTGACGCACTGGCAATCACCAAACTTCTTCGCTTACTTTCCCTGCAACGCCTCGGGGCCGGGGATCTTGGGTGACTTGCTCTCTTCCGGATTGGGCGTGCAGGGCATGCTTTGGTCGACAAGCCCCGCTTGCACCGAACTGGAAACGCACGTGGTGGATTGGCTTGTCGGAATGCTCGGTTTGCCCGACAAGTTCTTGTCTTCGAGTTCCGGTGGAGGGGTCATTCAAGACACCGCGTCCAGCGCAGTATTGTGCGCGCTGCTTGCCGGTCGCGAGCGTGCCAGTGGATATACGACGAATAAAAGGGGAGGCAATGGACGACTCGTGGCGTACGCCTCCACGCAGACTCATTCGTCGCTGGAGAAGGCGGCCATGATTGCTGGAATTGGCACCGAGAATCTGCGGCTGATCGATGTGGACGAGAAGTTTGCGATGCGTCCGGATGCGCTCGAGAGGCAAGTTGAGACAGATCTTGCACACGGGTTGACTCCCTGCTTTGTTTGCGCCACGGTGGGCACAACTTCCTCGAACGCCATGGATCCCGTGCGCGCGACTGGCGAGGTTTGCCGCAAACACAATCTGTGGCTGCACGTGGATGCGGCCATGTCGGGTTCGGCTATGATTTGTCCCGAGTTCCGCCATTTGCAGGATGGTGTCGAGCTCGCCGACAGTTACAATTTCAATCCGCATAAGTGGATGGGCGCGAATTTCGATTGCAGTTGCTTCTGGGTAGCCGACCGCAAGGCATTGATTCAGACGCTGAGCATTCTGCCGGAATACCTGCGCAATCAGGCAACAGAATCAGGTGCGGTGATTGACTACCGGGATTGGCACATTCAGCTGGGGCGCCGCTTCCGATCACTGAAGTTGTGGTTCGTAATCCGGCATTACGGAGTGGAGGGCCTGCAGCAGAGTGTCCGCGAGCACGTGCGGCTCGCGCATCAGTTCGCAGAGTGGGCGCGCAGCGACGATCGCTTCGAATTGGCTGCTCCCGTGCCGCTGAATTTAGTATGCTTCCGGCACAAAGGAGGAGATGCCGCCAATCAGGCGATCATGGATCGGCTAAACCAGAGTGGGGATTTGTTCCTTACGCACACCAAGCTGAATGGCAAACTTACCCTCCGGATGTCGGTGGGGCAGGTGCACACGAAAGAGCGTCACGTTGAGAAAGCCTGCAAGCGAATTAGCCAGGAAGCGCAAAAGCTGGATCCCGCCAGTATGAAACTCAGTGTTCCCAGGGGTTGAGAACCGGTACACCGGTACCTGCGAGGTCGTTCACATTTCGGGAAACGATGGTCAGATTGTGATGCAGAGCTGTAGCTGCTAAGAGTCCGTCGATCACTGAAAGCGGTCTCCCTCTGAGTTCTGCTTCAGCAGTCAACAGACCCCATCGATCGGCGATCGGAGCGATGACGGGCAAGACCCGGCGGGAAAAACGGATCTGAAGGTCGGATTCTAACCCAGCCTCTAACTGAGATCGCCGTCTGCTCTGGGGCAGTTGCGCGATTCCTTTTCGGATTTCTTCGAGGGTTAGTACGCTCAAGTGCAGAAGACGCTCATCGGCGGAATCGAGCCATGGGAGGACGCTTGCTTCCGCTTTGTTGCAAGTTTCTTGTCAAGGGTTCGGTGGGTTGCCCAAGCATGAAGGAGAGAGCCTAGTCCGCGGGCATCGGGGCGGTTCGGGGAGCCCCCCGGCGTTCCACTTCGGGGTAACCTGCTTCCGCAGGAGTTTCCATCCACTTGCGAACTTCCGGTAGAGCTTTGCGCATAGCAACTTCGCCGGCCTTGATGAGATCCGCGGAGCGCTTGAAGTCGTCGTAGGCGAATCCGGCGACATCGGGTTCGACGACAATGTCTGCGGCACTCCGCCATATCGAGGCCATGGCATCCTGTGCGATGGCGAAAGATTGTCCTATGACGTCGAAAAGATGACGCGGCGGACCACCATTCGACCACGTGCCTTTCAAGTGAACGGCGAGCACCCGTTCGGCACCCATGTCACGCAGCGGGCGAGTTGGGACGGGATGGGACAGCATGCCGTCAACCAAGTGGCGCCCGCGAATCTGCACCGGGAGGAACATTCCGGGATATGCGCAACTGGCGCGGACGGGATCAATGATGGTCCCTGAATGAAAGACCACTCCTTCACCGGTGTTGAAGTCGGTCGCGGTAACCCCCAGCGGGATACGGAGATCCTCAAACGTTCTGCATTTCAGGATACGCGTGAGAAACGAGATCATGCGGTCGTTCGAGGCGAATCCGTAGCGGGAAAGGGTCCACCGGGCAAAACTGGTGAATCGGGAGTTGCGCGCTACCTCATCCATTTCGGCGAGCGACAGGCCGCTGCAGTAGCAGGCGCCGATCAGTGCACCCACGCTGGTGCCAGCGATGAGGCGGACCGGAATGCCTTCTTGCTCGAGAACTTTCAGAACGCCGATATGGGCAATGCCGCGGGCGAAGCCTCCCCCGAGTGCGACACCTATGGTAGGAATACGAATGGGGGGAACGGAGGGAATAGGCTTGCGGGAAAGCTCGCGCCCAAATGCCTGCACCGTGCGAATGATCTTCCCCAGACTTTTCACGTCGAACCCCACATCCTCTGGCCCGTGGAGGCCCAGAACCTATCTGCAAATAAGATGCCACATCCTCAGGCAAGGCTGTAAGGGCACGAGGGTGCCACATGCGGTTACCCTGGCAGCTAGTAACTAGTTACTGCCCGGGCATGGCAGGTGACGAACTTCCTATATTCCTGCTAACTTGCCGACAGTATGGTGCGCGAGATATCGGCCGGGGGGGTGGTCGTCCGGAACTCGGACGGCGAGTGGTGGATGGCGGCGATTGAGCCCGCCGGAGATTTAGGGTCCGTGACGACGGCAAAGAAACGGGCGGCGGCTACGAAGAGTAAATCTGTGTTTTGCCTGCCGAAGGGACTGGTTGACCTGGGAGAAAAAGCTCTGGATGCCGCGTTGCGTGAAGTCCGGGAGGAAACCGGGATTACGGCATCGGCAGTCACCAAACTGGCCGATATCAAGTATATGTACGTCCGCAGTTGGGGAGATGGGGAGCGCGTCTTTAAGATCGTCAGTTTTTACCTGCTGCGCTACGAGTCGGGGGAAATTGACCACATCTCCGACGATATGCGCGTGGAGGTTGCCCGCGCATCCTGGGTGAAGCTGGAAGAGGCCCCGAAGTTGCTCGCCTATAAGGGCGAGAAGCAGATGGCGCGCCGAGCTCTGGAGTATGTGACCACAAACACTAAGCTGTAAGCGTCACACTGTGATGGGAGGCTCTGGAAAAATCTGCGAAGTTCCATTTACCATGGCCTCGACATATCCCAGTCGAGCCAGAAAGCCATCTCTTGCCATTCCCGTCTTTTCCTACTATCCGAGTGATGGAGGCTGACTCACGGTCGAGGTCTGATCATGAAGCACATTCATAGAGTTGCCATTCTGGGCGCCGGAACTATGGGCGCGCGTATTGCTGCACATTTTGCGAACGCAGGTGTTCCGAGCTATCTGTTGGATATCGTTCCGCCAGATGCCGACGGGCCTGCGCGGAACAAGATCGCGGCCGCAGGTCTCGAGGCCGCGACGAAAGCGAAGCCTGCCGCGTTCATGGACGCTTCACTCGCGCGTCTGGTCACGGTGGGGAACTTTGAAGATGATCTCAAAAAATTGGCGGACGTTGATTGGATCATCGAGGCAGTGGTCGAGAACCTGGAGATCAAGCGGAGTCTGCTGCGCAGGGTCGAGGCGCTTCGAAAACCTGGGACCATTATCACCACCAATACGAGTGGGCTGCCCGTAGGCAAGATCGCGGAAGGATTCTCGGACGATTTCCGCAAAGCTTGGTTCGGGACCCATTTCTTTAATCCACCGCGGTACATGCGATTGCTGGAGATTATTCCCACTCCTGACGCCGACCGCGCCTGGATCGATGCAATCTCGCGCTTCAGCGACGTGCGCTTGGGCAAAGGTGTGGTGATGGCCAAGGACACGCCGAACTTTATCGGCAATCGTATTGGGACGTTCTCGGTGCTGAATGTCATCCGCCTGATGCAGGACATGGGACTCACGATTGAAGAGGTCGACGCGCTGACCGGACAGGCCGTGGGATGGCCGAAGTCTGCCACGTTCCGCACCATCGATCTGGTTGGGCTAGACATTCTGGGCCATGTTGTCGGCAACCTCACAGGGAATGTGAAAGACGAACGCAGTGACCTGCAATTGCCAGAGTTCTATAAGCAGATGCTGCAGAACAAGTGGTTAGGCGACAAGACAAAGGGCGGCTTCTACAAAAAGGTTAAGGGGGGAGAGGGACAGGAAGACGAGCGCCTCGCGATCGATTGGAAGACTTTGGAATATCATCCGCGACAGAAGCCAAAGTTCCCCGCTCTTGATATGGCGAAGAACGTGGAAGACACTGGCGGGCGGTTGCGCATGCTGCTGGGGCTGGACGGCGCAGGGCCGCAGAAGGGCGACAAAGCGGGAGCGTTCCTCTGGGCTGCTCTAGCGGAACTTTGGAATTACGCGGCGAATCGCGTTCCTGAGATCTCGGATACTATCGTCGAAATCGACCGCGCCATGAAGCTGGGTTTTAACTGGGAACTGGGACCGTTCGAACTGTGGGACGCGGCGGGCGTTGAACCGACGGTCGCCCGCATGAAGAAGGAAGGCAGGCCGGTCGCTGCGAATGCTGAGAAATTGCTCGCGTCGGGACAAAAATCCTGGTACAGCGACGCAAAGGCGGCGTCTGGTCGCACGTACTTTGATTTGGCCAGCGGCCAGCCTAAGGCCGTCGAGGTTCCCGCAGGCGTCTGGTCCGTTACCGTCGCGAAAAAATCGAAAGGCGTGGTCAAAAAGAATTCCGGAGCTTCGCTCGTGGATCTCGGCGACGGTGTCGCCTGCATCGAGTTTCACAGCAAGATGAACACGCTCGGTACCGACATCATCAGCCTGATTTTGCAGACGCTGAAGCCGGGGGGCCCGGGCGATCACTTCGAAGCATTCGTCATCACCAACGAGGCGACGAATTTCTCCGTGGGCGCCAACCTGATGCTGCTGTTGATGAGCGTCCAGGAGGAAGAATGGGACGAGGTTGATCTTGTAATCCGGCAGTTCCAAGGGATGACGCAGGCAATCAAGTTCTCGCCCAAGCCAGTCGTCTCGGCTCCGTTTGGATTGTGCCTTGGGGGGGGTACGGAAATTTCTTTACATGCTCCGTCGCGCCAACCGCATGCGGAGCTGTATACCGGATTGGTCGAGGTCGGCGTCGGACTGTTGCCGGGAGGAGGCGGTTGCAAGGAGATGCTGCTGCGGGCCGTGGATACGGCCGCGGCGTCGAAGGGCAAATCTTCCGGAGAAGCTCTTGCGGGATCGGTCGAGATGTGGGAGGCCATGAAGAAAATATTCGAGACCATCGCTACGGCGAAAGTCGCGACTTCTGCGCACGAAGCGCGCGGCCTCGGATTCTTATCCGATTCGGACCGCATCACAATGAATCGGGAGCGAGTGCTTTCGGAGGCTAAGGAGCGGGCTCTTGAACTGGTACGCGCTGGATACGAGCCTCCTGTGCCGCGTGCCGACATTCCTGCGCCGGGTGAGAGCCTCTTGGCGGCACTCAAGATGGGTGTGCATTTGATGCGGCAGGGCGACTTCATTACCGATTACGAAGTCAAACTCGGGGGAAAGATTGCGGAAGTTCTCTGCGGCGGTAATGTCACGCCAGGGATGCCGGTCAGCGAGCAATACATCCTCGACCTGGAGCGCGAAGGCTTCAAGTCCTTGTGCGGCGAACGAAAGACTCAGGAGAGAATTCAGTACACGTTAAAGACTGGAAAGACGTTGAGGAATTAGCTTATGCGACGAGTTGAGCAGGCAGTAATTGCGGTATTTACGCTGCTTCTAGTGGCCCTGGTCGCGAGCGCACAAAAAGATGCGACCGACAAGGAATTGGCTCCGGATGTTCCCGACGCGATCGCGGTTCCCGAGGGCCTTCAGCCAGTGCTGTTTGTACACGCCTCGGGTTCTCAGATATACACGTGCCAAGGCGACACCGCAGGCAAATACAACTGGACACTCAAGGCTCCGGAAGCCGAGTTGAAGGATCGGAAAGACAAGGTGATCGGCCAGCACATCGCCGGACCGACATGGAAATTGAAGGATGGCAGCGAGATCACTGGGAAAGCCACCGCGCACGTCGACGCTCTTGATGCGGACTCCGTTCCATGGCTGCTCCTGGACGTTGTAAGCAATTCCGGGAAGGGTGCGTTGGCGAAAGTGACCAAGATCCAGCGCGTGCATACGCGTGGTGGCAAACCGGGCAGCGATCCATGCGACGAAGCGCATAAGGCCGCGGAGACGAAGAGCAGCTACACGGCCGATTATTACTTTTTCGCTCCGGGGAAGTAGGAACCGAGGCTCCCACGGAAGCATCAAATGAGAGTTGTTCAGGAGGCCTTATGCGGGACGTAATCGTTGCATCGTCAGTGCGGACACCGGTAGGTCGCGCTTTCAAGGGAACGCTCCGCGCCACGCGTCCTGATGAGTTGGGGGCGGTTGCGATCAAGGGCGCTCTAGAACGCGTGCCGCAGCTTGACCCCAGAGAGATTGAAGACGTCATTCTCGGTTGTGCGATGCCGGAAGCCGAGCAGGGAATGAATGTGGCGCGTATTGCGTCGCTGCGGGCGGGGCTACCGGTGGAGGTCTCAGCGCTGACGATCAATCGTTTTTGCTCGTCTGGGCTGCAGGCAATTGCGATGGCCGCCGAGCGGATCATGGCGGGAGGCGCGGAAGTGGTCGTCGCGGGCGGCACCGAGTCGATGACCATGATCCCAATGGGCGGACACAAGATTTCGCCGAATCCATGGCTCGTGGATCACTATCCGGACGCGTATCTTTCGATGGGACTCACAGCAGAGCGACTCGCCCAGCGGTTTGCTATTACTCGCGAAGCAGCGGATGAGTTCTCGCTCGGCAGCCATCAGAAAGCATTGTCGGCGATTCAGGCCGGCAAATTCGGAGACGAAACTGTACCCGTGCCCGTTAGCTTCAGTTCGCCCAACGGATCCAAGCTGAAGCGACAGGAGATCGTTTTCAAAGTCGACGAGGGCCCACGTTCGGATACTTCCAGGGAAGCGCTTTCCTCTCTGAAGCCCGCATTTCACGTGAAGGGAACGGTGACGGCTGGGAATTATTCCCAGATGTCGGACGGGGCTGCAGCGGCCGTCATCATGTCAGGGGATCGTGCCCAAGCGCTCGGGATCAAACCACTGGCGCGATATGTTTCGTTCGCCACCGCCGGTTACAAGCCGGAAGAGATGGGGCTGGGGCCGGTGTACGCGATTCCAAAGGCGCTGAAGATGGCTGGGCTCAATCTCTCCGACATCGATGTCATCGAGTTGAATGAGGCGTTCGCGGCGCAATCCTTGGCGGTGATCAAGGAAGGCGGGCTTGATCCCGAGAAGGTAAACGTCAACGGCGGAGCCATTGCGCTCGGACACCCGCTGGGATGTACGGGTGCCAAGCTGACCGCAACTGTGATTCGCGAATTGAAGCGCCGCAATGCGCGCTACGGCATGGTGACCATGTGCGTCGGGGGGGGCATGGGGGCGGCAGGAATTTTCGAGAACCTCCAGTAGCAACGGCGGTATAATTTTGCGCAAGGAGGTCCCGTCATGTCGGCTTACCTTCTAACCGCTGCGCTCCTGATTTGCACCGCACCTGCACTTGCTCAACAGCAGAGCCTTGCTGCTTCTGATTCTAATCGGGTCGTAAATCCGCAGGCGCCGACTCCAGTCGTGCCCGGAAAATCGGAAGGCTCTGCGCCAGGAAGCGGCGCGTTCCGGGCATTGCACACGCAACCCGGGTTCGTTTCATCCGATCTCCGGCCCCTCGACGACACCGTCTGCTATAGCATCCGCAGCTACGTGGTCGCACGCGACAGGAAGGACTCCGATTCAGTCCACCTCGTCGGGTATTCGACCTGTGTGCCAGCTGGCAAATACCGTTTGAGGACGACGCAGACACAGACGGACTCGGCCAATCGATAGATTCCGGTATTCGTTCCCGTCTTGGCCCCGAGCACAACGCACGGATGTGTCCCCGCGTCAACTATCATTCGCACGCTTCCCGGCATTAGAATTGTCAGAACGATCGCTGGGTGATCCAGCAGATTTCCGCCAACCATAACGGTCGGCGTTTTCATTTGGGGGATCGACAATGGCAACGACCACGGCAGTTCCTGGAACCAAAATTCCCGGCGGCAGTTTTTTGCTCGAAACCCGGCGTCCAGAGGAGGTTTTCACGCCCGAGGATTTTAGCGAGCAGCACCAACTCATTGGACAAACAGCGGACGAATTCGCCGTGAATGAGATCGTGCCCAATATCGAGAAGATCGAGCACAAGGACTTCTCGGTGACGCGAGATCTGCTTAAGAAAGCCGGAGAACTGGGGCTGAGTTCGGCGGAGATTCCCGAAGCATTTGGCGGGCTCGAGATGGATAAGGTCACGGCCGCCGTCATTGCCGATCACATCGCGAAATACGCTGGTTTTGCTACCACCTGGGGCGGACACACCGGCATTGGGACACTGCCCATCGTCTACTTCGGCACGGAAGAGCAAAAGCAGAAATATCTGCCGCGGTTGGCTTCGGGCGAAATTGTGGGTGCGTACGCGCTGTCTGAATCAACGTCAGGCTCTGACGCGTTAAATTGCCGCACTCGCGCCACGCTTTCTCCGGATGGCAGGCATTATATCCTCAACGGCGAGAAGATGTGGATCACCAACGCCGGCTTCGCCGATCTGTTTACCGTCTTCGCGAAAATCGATGGCGAAAAGTTCTCGGCCTTTCTGGTGGAAAAGACCTTCCCGGGATTTTCCGTCGGAGCCGAAGAACACAAGATGGGTATTCGCGGATCGTCAACCTGCCCCATCATTTTGAATGACTGCAAAGTTCCGGTCGAAAACCTGCTGGGCGAAGCGGGCAAAGGACATCTGATCGCCTTCAACATCCTGAACATTGGGCGCTTCAAGCTAGGCGCGATGTGCGTCGGCGGCGGACGGGTCTCACTGGAAAACGCGATCGGTTATGCCAAGCAGCGCAAGGCATTTAACAAGGTCATTGCCGATTTCGGGCTGGTACGGGAGAAGATCGCCAATATGGCAACACTGCTTTTTGTCGGCGAGTCGTTAGTCTATCGCACCGTCGGCATGATGGATGCGGCTCTCAGCGAAGTCGACAAATCGGCGCCAGACGCGGCCAAGCAAACGCTCAAGGCCATCGAGGAATACGCCGTCGAGTGCTCGATCATCAAAGTTTGGGGTTCGGAGATGATCGATTATGTCGTCGACGAGACAGTGCAGATCTATGCGGGATACGGTTTCGTGGAAGAGTATCCGGCGGAGCGGGCTTATCGGGATGCACGCATCAACCGCATCTTCGAAGGCACCAACGAAATCAACCGGCTGATTATCACCGGCTTCCTGTTGAAGCGCGCCATGACCGGGCAGTTGCCGCTGATGCCGGCTATCAAGAAACTCATGGATGAAGTGCTCTCCGGTCCTTCGATGGGAGAGGAAATTGAAGGCGCTCTTGCGGAGGAACGGAAATTGGTGGGACAGGCCAAGAAGCTTGGGTTATTCGCTGCCGGCTCGGCCACGCAGAAATATATGCAGGGCATCCAGGATCAGCAGGAGATCATGGGCGCGATTGCCGACATGACGATTGAGACGTACTCGATGGAGTCGGCGGTGCTGCGGGCTCAGAAAATCGTCGCAAGCAAGGGCGAGGCCGGGGCTAGCCTGGCTGTGGCCATGACTCGCGTGTACTTGTCGCAGGCAATGGAGAAGATCGAAGCCGCCGCTCGCAAGGTGATTGCTGCTGTCGCCGATGGCGATATGCTGCGCACGCAGCTGGCGATTCTAAGGAGGCTGGCGAAGTACCAGCCCTTCAATACCATTGCATTGCGGCAGCAGATTGCGCACAAGATGATTGAGCGCGGGAAATACACGCTCGCTTAACCAACTCACCACAGGGGGCACAGGCGATCACAGAGTTCTGTGCCTAACACCTCCAATTACTCTCTCTCAGGTGCCCCTATGATCATCAGAATCATTGGCCTTACTGTGGCGGCATTAACTGGGTTGGGGCTGTCGCAGACATCTGCGGTGCCACAACAAGACTCCGCGACATTCGATCCCGATGGCACAGCGCACATTACTCGCGTCGTTCCGATGCCTACAACGATCAGTCCCGAGGCACAGACGTGGCTGGAATCGCTGGCTCACACGAGCCCCGGGCCGGAGACTTTAGCCGAGCGTCGTGCCCGCACCGACGCATGGCGTGCGCAGGACGCCGCCGAAGCGCGCAAGATCTATCCCGTAAATGTGGAGGAGGCCACCAGCGGCGGCACTCGCACCGACATCATCACGCCCATGAGCATGCCTGCCGAAAATAAAAGCCGTGTACTCATTAATCTGCATGGCGGCGGCTTCAACTCGGATTCGGGATCGCTCATCGAAGGCGTGCCAATCTCGAATCTAGCAAGAATGAAAGTTGTTTCGGTCTATTACCGGCTAGCACCCGAAAATCCGTTTCCCGCCGCGGTCGATGACGTTGTCGCCGTTTACAAGGAGTTGCTGAAAGGTTACAAAGCGCGCAGTATCGGGATTTTCGGAACGTCTGCGGGAGCGATTCTGACCTGTGAAGTTATCGTCAAGCTGAAGCAACTCGGATTGCCACTGCCCGGTGCCGTGGGAGTCTTCTCCAGCCTTGCCGATTTCAGCCGCGCCGGCGACTCGCGACAAATTTTCGCCTTGAACGGATTCCCGGGGCAGATGCAGTCGGTCGATTCGCAACACTTACCCGATAACGAATACGTAGCAAAGACGGACCGCAAAGATCCTGCGCTTTCACCGCTTTTCTCCGACTTGCATGGTTGGCCGCCGAGCCTGCTTGTCACCAGCACGCGCGACCTTCTGCTGAGCGACACTGCGATCTTTCATCGTGCCCTGCTGCGCGCCGGAAATGACTCCCAACTCGTGGTGTTCGAAGCTCTGCCGCACGCCTTCTGGTATCACTTCCAGTTGCCGGAGACGAAAGAGGCGTTGGAATTAATGGCGAAATTCTTCGATGAGAAAGTTGAACGCTAGTTGGGTCGGCTAAGGGCGAAGGGCCGCTAGCATCGCTGCTCCCGGAATAAACTACTTGTCTTGCAGATCCGACGGCGGAATCAGCATGTAGCTCACAAACGCCAGCCGCTTGCTGTCGGGAGACCAAGAAGGAACGTTGATTGTACCCTGTCCGCCGAATAACTTTGCAAGGACCATGATTTTCTTGTCAGCCATCGACAACAGCCGCAGCGTTACATCCTTGTTTTCAGGATGACCTTTGACATCGGCTGCATAGGTCAAAAACGCCATCCACTGTCCATCGGGCGAGATATGGGGGAACCAGTTGTTGAAATCATCGGTGAAGACCTGCTCCTGGTCGCTGCCGTCCGGCTTCATGCGCCAGATCTGCATGTGGCCGGTACGTTCTGAGTTGAAGTAGATGTACTTTTCGTCTGGAGAATATTCGGGACCATCGTCGAGGCCCTTGGCCGTTGTCAGGCGCGTTTCTTCTCCTCCGGTAACGGGGATCGCGTAGATATCGAATTCCTCATTCCTCTGACCCACGAAAGCGAGAGTCTTTCCATCGGGCGACCATCCATGCCAGTACGAAGGAGACTTCCGGGTGATGCGCCGCGGATTGCCCCCGGTGATGGGAACTATGTATACCAGTGAATTGTGATCCCCTTGTGAGTTGTCGCTGATGGCGAGCTGCGTGGCGTCGGGAGAAATGCCATGATCGTTATTGCAGCGATTGGCGAAACCGGTTTCGATTACGACAGGCTTATCGTTTCCGAGTGCAAGGCGTTCAATGTGCCCGTTGCGATTAAAAAGAAACCCGCCACCGTCGTGCATCCAGTTGGGTGCTTCAAAATGTCCATCCGAAAGATAATAAACATGCCGGATGGCGGTCTCATCAGCATTTACGACTTCGAGAACACTGTAGACAGTGGCTTGTGCAGACGAGGCCGCAAGTTCTTTGAGCTCGACATTGGAAAAGACTGCCTGCTCGGAAACATCCTTGTCGTGCGAACAGACGCCAAGTCCGACATAGAAGGTGTTCCCCAGTGGAATTCGAAGCCACCCGCCTGCCGGCTTCACCTCATCGCCCTCGCTGGCCAGCGCCATGTATACATATTCACCGCGTTTGGCGATCCGCACACGTTTGGGAGCCGAAAGGTTCGACTCGATCTCGTGCGTGACCGCGCCTTTTGCATCGCGAAACTGTAAAGCTGTCAGGCCGCTGAGGTGGAGCGCCACATCAACGTAGACGGAATCGGCATCCAGGCTCTGGCGCAGCATGAGGACGGCCTTCTTGTGTTCGTTGCCAGTCTTCGTCAAGAAACCAATATCGGCCGTAAGGCTTACATCCCCGGACATCTTCTTCCAAGCAAACTGAAACGCATCCGCCGTCGACCACATGTTCGCGCCGCTGCCGGAGATGGTGTAAGTCTTGTGCGCGGAATCGTAATCGACGGAGCCTTGATGCAGCACGGTTCCCACATCAGAATGGCTTTCGAAGACTCCCAAGGAGGGATTGGTTTGGGAATGGCTCGGCGTTGCCGAGAAAAGCATGATAATCAGAGAAACGATCAAGTGCCCACGAGTCCGGATCATAAAGTGCAACTCGCTCCTTTGGAGACTATCCAGAAAACGGAACCAAGATTGTAATCGACACCGAATGCTCGGTGCTTGGCTCGCTTTGGTTCATCTACCAAGAATTCTCACGTTCTGATACAACGTTGCGCATGAACATACGCCGGGCCGTGGCTACATCCTGCATGTTTGTTTCGATCTTCGCCTGCGCGGCATCTGCGCAGGAAAAGGCTTCGCTGTCAGCTGGTCTCGCTCTGACTCCGCCGATGGGCTGGAACTCGTGGAACAAGTTCGGCTGCAATGTCAGTGAAGACATGATCAAGAACATGGCCGACGCTGTATTGAAGTCGGGCATGAAAGATGCGGGTTACGAGTACGTGAACATCGACGATTGCTGGCAGGTGAGTCGCGATGCCAACGGCAATATCGTCTGGGATGCGCAGCGCTTTCCCCACGGAATGAAGGCTGTGGGCGACTACATTCATTCGCTCGGGTTGAAGTTCGGAGTCTATTCCGATGCAGGTTCGCAAACATGCGCCGGGCGCCCAGGCGGGCTCGGGCACGAGTATCAGGATGCGATTCAATACGCCGCCTGGGGGGTGGATTATCTGAAGTACGACTGGTGCCATACCACTACTCAGGATGCGAAGGCTTCCTACGCCAATATCCGCGCGGCGCTTGACGCCTCCGGGCGCCCGATCGTGCTCAGCATCTGCGAGTGGGGCACTGCAAAGCCGTGGCTCTGGGGCAAAGAAGTCGGCGGGAATTTGTGGCGCACAACCGACGACATCAACGACCGTTGGGGAGGAAAACAGAAGTGGCCCAACGGCGGTTGCTGCTCCAATGGCGTCCTGGCCATCCTCGATGAGCAAGTCGGACTGCAATCCTACGCTGGTCCCGGACACTGGAACGATCCTGACATGCTCGAGGTGGGAAATGGCGGCATGAGCGATATCGAGTACCGCTCGCACTTCAGCTTGTGGGCGATTCTCGCGGCGCCGCTGATGGCAGGCAATGATCTTCGCAATATGCGGCCGGAGATTCAGGGTATCCTCACCAACAAGGAAGTAATTGCGATCGATCAGGATCCGCTTGGACGGCAAGGCGAGCGCGTTGCCAAAAATGGAGACCTCGAAGTCTGGGCCAAGCAGTTGAAAGATGGAAGCCGCGCCGTGATCCTGTTCAACCGCAGTGAGTCCGAGCAGGAGATTACAGCGAATTGGGAGGATCTCGGCTATCCAAAGGCGCTGAGCGCTGCGGTCCGTGATCTGTGGGAACACAAGGATATTGGAAAGATGACTGGCAAGCTTTCTGCGCGGATTGCGCCCCACGCGGTCACTATGGTCACCGTGAAACCGTAATAACGCTCCGCTAGCTGCCTTTGGGGAGAAACATTCGGATTGCACGAAATCGGAAGCGAACGCTTCCCGCATTTGTCGCATCCTAAGCTGAAATTTCGAAATTTCGGTATTCCGTGAGACTACAATTGATTTGGCCGCTTTATGCGGCCGGTGGCTGGTTGAGCGCCGAGAAAGCGAGGCAGCGTGACAAGTGGACGTTATGAATCGTACGAGGGCAGCCATATCGGAACAGCGGTTACATTTTTGCTGATCGGACTTGGAGCCGGCACTTTGCTGGGAATGTTATTGGCGCCGAAGGCCGGCAAGCAGTTACGCAAGGACCTGCGGCGCGGCTACGAAGATGCCAGGGAAAGCTTCGGTGAATGGGCCGACGACGCGAAAGATCGCGTCCGGGAAGTCGGTGAACGGGTCCGCGACGCAGCATCCCGTGGGGCTGAAATGGCCGAGGATCTACGCGACCGAGTGGAACCTCTGCGGCGGGCCATTAATCGCAGTCTCTAGGTCGGCAAGGGGGCCCGGGTTGGCCGTGGTGTCGAACACAGACACGATGCGAACCGCGTGCCCGCGTTTTCTAATTTGCATTTCCGTACAAGTGAAAGTCGACCTGCACCGCGATCTGCGTCGCGACCGGTTGGCCATTGTATGTCGCGGGGCGAAAGCGCCAGTTCCGGACGGCTTCGATTGCTTTTTCGTCAAGCCCATTCCGAGGCGTTGGCCCACGCGGACGTTGTCAGGGCGTCCGTCCTTTCCCACGACCACCAAAAGCATGACAATTCCTTGAAATTTTGCTTTTCGGGCTTCGTCAGAGAAGCTGGGATCAGGACTGTAAATCGCTTCCGGCACCGACACGCCTTTTGGCCCGCAGGATAGATCGCGGGTGGCCCTTCCCCAGCATGTGGCCCGGTGTAATTTCCGATTCCGTCACACATCCTTTATCCCCAATCCCACCGGGCCCAGCTTTGCCGTCAGAACGCCGGTTCGAAAACAGAGAAGAAGGGTCGCCAGCCTGCGCTTCGAGGGGAAGCCTGATATCAGGTGCAACCATTACTGTCTCGGGCGCGGGCAGCTGCGGCATTTCCTTCGGACGATCACGGTCGGAGGCACAATCTGCGGCTCAAGAGAGCTATCAGGCAAGCTGCCATTCGACGCGGGCAGTAGCTCATGATTGCCTCCACCTCCGCCGTTCATACCGGAAAAGACCAACGGAAGTTTCCGCAAATCCGGCATGTCGCTGACCAGGTTCGGAGGACACACGAGGGGAGGTGCGATGTAGATCATAATCACGGCTAGGATCGCGGCTTACCCCAACAGTGAGAGCAGGAAGTTATCTTTCCGAGTCCGAAATGCTAGATCACGTTCGTTATTCAACAATGAGAACACAGGGGGCCCCGGCGACGCTGCGGTCATGACGGACTCCTGCCAACGGTCCTTCCAACCCGTAAGAAGCACCGACGGAGAAAAAGGATATCCGCGTGGTGCGTTCTCCGACAAAAAGAGAGTGATCAGAGATGGTCAGGCTGAGGTCGGCGTGTCAGTGGAACATAGAGGAAAAGAATTTTCCGATGCGGTGAAAAAAGCCCTGATGTTCCACATTGTTTTGGGGATCAGCAGGCGACGGAGCGGCTTGAATCACCGGATCCAAGTGAATCTGCCTCTGCGTCGATTGGTCGATTGGCAGATCCGGCGGCGCCGGAGCTGGAGGCGGGGAGGTCTTGGCCGCGCGATCTTTTGCATTGAAGACCAAGGGCGCGTCCACTTGCACATGAACCTCATTTGCCTGAGAGGCTGGCAGGGGAGCCGTTTCCGGGCCAGTTGTCAAGCGCGTGCCAGCAGAGTTGACATCTGCGGGAGTGCCACCCGCCAGGCCGCCTGCGGAACCCACTCCCACGGGGGATTTTGGCGGTTCTGAGGTAGTCGCGATTTGCGGCGGAGCGTTTTCCGTCATCAACACGGGATGTGAAGGCGGACAGCCGCATTCCAGTGGAATGTCGCCATCCACTTTGTCAATTTGCCCGGAGTGAAACACGACCTGATCGGCCGGCTTTACCTGGTAAACGCGGCTGCCCATGAGTTCGGCCACGATTGCCGAAGAGGTGTTGCCGCGCAAGGAACGTACGCAGGTGTTGCCATGGGAATCTGCACTCAGGGCAAAGTGGAACTCTCCGGGACCGGCAAGCATGATGCGGAAATCAGGGGTCAGCACAGCATCGGTGGACGACTGCAATCCATAGTGCATCTCCATCGCCCCCGTGCCCAAGCCAAACATGAGGTCACGTTTGCTGGGTGATGTGCTCACCGACAGCGTCGTGCCCGGGCAGACGCGCACTTCGCCACCACGAGATAAATGCAAGATGGCTGTCTCAGAACCTGCAGTAATAGAGGAACCGGCGCCCAGGCGGCTGGCGTCGATTGCCGTCGTTGATGCACCTCCAACGACGGGAACGATCACCGCTTCAGGCGTCAGGGTGAACCCGGCAACTCTCTGCGGTTGCTCCGTGTCCGGCTTTTTTCCGCTACTGGCGTCTTCAGCAGCTTTGAGCCGTACCATGAGGCGATTTCCTGTGCCGTCCCAGGAGTGTCCGTAAGGCGCGAGCAGGTCCAGCACGATCCGGGTAACCGGAGGGTTGCTGCTGTACTGATTGACTCGGATGGAGGTGATGTTTTCTTTCCGGATGTCGATTCGCTTCTTAACCAGCCCCAGCCGTGTATTCGGCAGGTCGATCACCAAGCGAGGCGGTGAGTCCAGATCCATGATCTCAGGGATGACTGTGGCGCTGGAGAGAATTTCGATCGCTGGCGCTCCGTTTTCATGAACGACGCGGACGCTTTGGACAACGCGTGGAGGCCCGAAGTTTTGCGCCGCTACCGGGAGGGCAACTAGGACCGTGAATGCAATGACGACAGACCTGAACCAGGCTTGCGGCACAAATCCCTCGGGAGTGTTTCGAAGGAGAAAACATATCACGGAATTGGGCGGCAGGCGTCAGGCAACCGAGGATACTCTTTCGCCGGCGGAGAAGAATCCCATCAGTAAGAAGAGGTTTGGAATATGAGGTCGGAGATAGGAGGTTTGACGCGTGAAGCCGGACGCCTGTCGCCTGCTCTTCACGCTTCTGGCAGAAACTCGTATGCGTCAATCACGGCGGCTACTGTGACTTTGCCCTCAGCTGCTCCATCTTCGACTCGAACCACGCGGCCTTTGCACTGGACGCGGATACTCTCAGTCAGTGTGATTTCTGGTGGCAGCGTAAGCGTGAATGCGATCGGGGCCCCCTGCTCGATGGCAGACTCCAGGTAAAAGCAAATACCGCGAGCGCTCACATCGCGAAGTTGAGCGGATTCCGTGGAAACGTTGCTATCTGTCGTGTTGCGACTGACGCTGACCGGTACGTGCAAAGCAAAACGTCGTGCACCCCGCTTCTCCTGCTGGGGTTCGGCCATGCTGCCTCCAAACGGCATAGAAGTGGCGTTCGAACGTAAATGAGAATGCGCTGCGCGGCCGGTTCTGGTCAATACCACAGCTGGGTGATCGGTTGGCACATTCGGGGAGGAACATCATGTCGAAACCCAACCACACCCCGAGGACACTCGTGGCGTTGGTGTAAGCTGATGTCTAGTGTCCGGAGTCTGAGAGTCCGTCGTGATCTTTGTTCTCGACAACTACGATTCATTTACCTACAACCTTGTCCAGTACATTGGAGAACTGGGCGCTGAGGTCGAAGTTCGCCGCAATGACCAGGTTACGGTCGAACAAGTCGACGGTATGCATCCTGAGAAAATTGTCATCTCACCCGGGCCCTGTACCCCGCATGAAGCCGGCATCAGTGTCGATCTGATTCGGCACTTCGCCGGCCGGGCGCCGCTGTTGGGAGTTTGTCTGGGGCATCAGGCGATTGGCGAAGCCTTTGGCGGACGTGTCATTCGAGCTCCGCATCTGATGCACGGCAAAACGAGTCCTGTGATGCACGACAACAAGACCGTGTTTCAGGGCCTCCCCATGCCCATGACCGCAACGCGCTATCACTCCCTGATTGTGGAAGAGAAGAATTTGCCTGAAGATCTTGAAGTCAGCGCATGGACTACAGAGAAAGATGGTTCGCGGACAATCATGGGGTTACGCCATAAGAAACACGCAGTTGAGGGAGTACAGTTCCATCCGGAGAGCGTGCTGACCGATGCTGGGAAAAAGTTAGTTTGGAACTTTCTAGAACTCTAGGCCTCAACCCGAGCGATTGCGCGCCAACTCAACCGCCCGCAACAGCGCTCCGGCCTTGTTCATCGACTCCTGAAACTCACTGGCCGGGTCTGAGTCTGCCACGATTCCGCCGCCAGCCTGCAAGTAAGCTTTCTTGCCTTTCATGAACATGGTACGAATGCCGATGCATGAATCGAGATTTCCTGCAAAATCAGCGTAGAGAACCGATCCACCATAGACTCCGCGCCTAGTTGGCTCCAACTCTTCGATAATCTGCATGGCCCGAACTTTCGGTGCGCCGCTCAATGTGCCCGCGGGAAAACAGGCCGCGAAGGCGTCAATTGCATCAAGGTCTTTTCGCAGCGTCGCTTCCAGGGCCGAGACCAAATGCATAACATGCGAGTAGCGTTCCACGAACATCAGGTCTTCGACTCTGACCGAGCCGTACTCACTGACCCGGCCAAGATCATTTCGTCCCAGATCAACCAGCATCACATGCTCGGCGCGCTCCTTTTCGTCATTGCGCAGCAAGGCTTCGAGCCGAGCATCTTCGGCGGCATCTTTCCCTCGGGGATGCGTTCCCGCAATGGGGCGATACTCAAGTTTGCGCCCTGTCACCCGGATCAACATTTCCGGAGACGATCCGAAAATGTGGGCATCGCCATGCTTCAGGAAGTAGAGATACGGGGACGGGTTGACCTGTCGCAGTGCACGGTATAGATCGAAAGGTGCGATCTCAGGACTGAAATCGAGCCGCTGCGATAACACAACCTGGAAAATGTCGCCGGCCGCAATGTAATCCTTGCAGCGCTCGATACGCCGCATGTGTTCCTCGCGGGTTGTGCCGAAATGTACCTTCAGCTTGCCGGTCTTAGTCTTCCCCGACTTGCGCCAGAGGGCTGGGCTCAAGCCTCGTGCCAGCTTTCGCTCCAGCGTCGCGATATCTTTAAGAGCACGTTCGTAAGCTCGCCTTGGAGTCTCACGCGAAACATCGGCTGCTGCCACGATGTGAATCTGATGCCTCAGGTGATCGAAGGCCAGTAGACGATCAAAGAACATCAGCTCTGCATCGGGAACAGAAAGGTCATCTTCCGCGCGGTCGCCGATGTTCTCTAGTTGCCGAACGACGTCGTACGCAAAATATCCAACGGCGCCGGCGGTGAACGGCGGTAGTCCGGGAGCGTTCGCCATGCGGTGTTCATGGAGAAGGCGTTTCACGATCGTAAAAACATTCTCGTGCACGACTTCGCGCTTCCGCCCCCGTTCAATCTCGACCTTCCCATCGTAGGCCTTTATGCGCATGTAGGGGGCGGCACCCAGAAAGGTGTATCGCCCGATCTGCTCACCGCGTTCCACCGATTCCAGAAGAAAGGCGTGCGACTCTCCCTGGGCGACCGCCAGGAACGCACTGACGGGTGTAAGCAGATCGGCGCTTACCGACTTCACGACTGGAACCAGTGTGGCCTCGCGAGCCAGTCGCGAGAACTCTTTAAAATCAGGTTGCATGTGGGCATTCATTATAGGGGAAGGGATAGGGCAGAGGGGCTGGGGCCTGAGACTCTCTGGCCGCAATCAAAATTCTCACCCAGGGTTCGTGTGTCGGCAGAACCGAATTTGGTGTAAAAGCTCGAACGCAATCCGTCATCGCCTGATCCCTAATCCTGCTTTCCAAACTTTCGTCACTTGTTACCCCCGCCATAATCAATAGAATCAGCAGTATCCCGCGTATTATGAACATTTTGACGGGAACGCAGTCTCAAGCGAACATTAACCTACAGGCATTGCGACGATATGCAAGTTAAGTTCTGGGGCGTGCGCGGCTCCACGCCCACTCCACAGGCCGAGAATCTGCGCTACGGAGGCAACACCTCCTGCGTGGAGGTCCGCGTCGGAGATCAGATTTATATCTTCGACTGCGGCACCGGATTTCGTGTGCTCGGACATGCACTGGAGCGAGAGTTCAAAGACCGCCCTTTCAGTGCGCATGTCTTCGTCTCGCACTTTCATTGGGACCACATTCAGGGCATGCCCTTTTTCCGCCCGCTCTACGATAGTCCGAAGAGCCAGTTTTACTTTCATTCCTCCAGCCGCACTCGCAGCCTGCAGCAGGTGATGACGGAGCAGATGTCGTCTCCCTACTTTCCGGTCGATCTCGATCAGATGCGCGCTCGCCGCGATTTCTATGACATCAACAACGGATGCATGGACATGGAAGACGGCATTCGCATCAAGACCGCGTGGTTGAATCACCCCCAGGGCTGCCTTGGGTTCCGCATCGAAACCAAAGACGGTGTGCTCGTCTATGCCACGGACAACGAACCGGGAGACACCGAATTCGACCAGGGCGTCCGCAAGTTGGCTGAGGGCGCCGACATCCTGATCTATGACGCGCAGTACCTGCCCGAGGACTACGTCGCCCGTAGACGAGGATGGGGACATAGCCATTGGCGTGAGGCGGTCAATGTGGCCATAGAAAGCGGGGCCAAAGAATTAGTTCTATACCATCATGATCCCGACCACACGGATACGATCGTTGACAAAGTCGTAGCCGATGCCCGCAACCACTATCCAAGAGTTCGCGCCGCCGCCGAAGGCATGGAAATGGGCCTTGAGCGCGGGCTTTCTGCATCCGGTGTGTAGCCTTTCAAGGCTAGCCCCAACCTCATCCTCGAAAACTGATTTCCGCATGCTACACTCTCGCCTCGATCCAGTTCCGAGGCCCCATGCTCCGATTCGCAGCCTTTTTGAGTGTTTCATTTGGATTGACAATTTCCGCCTGTGCACAATCTCCGGACATTCCTGAGCCGGGCACAAGCGAGGCCATTGCAGCCGCCACTACAGACCCACACTTCATTTCTCCACTCGTATCCTACGTTCCTCAATCCGGTTCGGTGCCTTCTCCCGAAAAGTTCTTCGGACGCATCATGGGTGCTCCGGGAGAGTTGGTGGGAACGGAAAAGGCATATGCCTACGCGCGCGCGCTTACGGCAGCGAGTCCGCGGGTTCGCGTGTTCACGATCGGGAAGACGGAAGAAGGCCGCGAGATTATCATGCTTGCGATCGCTGACGAGGCCGGCATCGGTGAACTGGAAGGCCTGAAATCGGCAACCGCCGCGCTGGCCGATCCTCGCCGCACTGACCCCGGGGCGGCGGAGAAACTGATTGCCACTGCGCGCCCTGTCTATTACCTCAACGCGGCTCTGCATTCGGATGAGACGGGTTCCACGGAGGCGATGCTCGAACTTTCCTACCGGTTGGCTGTATCAGAGCAACCGATGGTTCGCAAAATTCGCGAACAGCTAGTCGTGCTCATTAATCCAATTTCGAATCCTGACGGGCGCGACAAGGTGGTGGATTGGTTTTACCGCTATCTGAAGGGCAAGACAGATCGCAACACGCTGCCACGTCAGTCCCCGCCCTACTGGTCGAAGTACACCTTTGTCGACATCAACCGCGACACTCACCAGCAAACGCACGAAACTACCAAAGCGGTCCATCGCATGTTTCACGAATGGCATCCGACGGTCGTGCACGATTTGCATGAGGGCGTGCCGTTAATGATGACCTGGAATGGCACGGGGCCCTATAACCCGAACATCGACCCGATCACTTATACCGAGTTTCTCCAACTCAGCATGCGAGAAGTGGAGGCGATGACCGCCATGGGCATGCCGGGCGTTTCCACGTGGAACTTCGGAGAAGGATTCGCCCATCTCTATCTCGATTCTGTGGCGATGAACCACAACAGCATTGGCCGCGGGTACGAGACGTTTGGGAACGGAAGCGCGGAAACCGAGAAGCGGGCAATCTCTCCAGGCGCCACGACGATGCAATGGTACCGTCCGCTGCCCCCGCCGCGTGAGGTCACGTGGTCGGCTCGCGACAACCTGAATTATCAGGAAACGGGGGCGCTGATCGCGCTCGATGATGCTGCTATGCATTCCAAGGACATGCTGCGCAACTTCTACAGGAAGTCATGGGATTCCTGGCAGAAGGGGCTGACGCAACCGCCATATGCGTTTCTGATCCCGCAAGACCAGGGTGATCGGGCGCGGGTGGCGCAGATGGTTGCGCGGTTGATGGGACAGCACATCGAGGTCTCGCATGCAACGAATTCCATTCGCGTGAAAGAGGGCGAGTTCCCCGCCGGTACCTACGCGGTGCGTCTTGATCAGCCGTACCGAGATTACGCCGTCGATTTGCTGACGCCGCAACATTATCCCAAGGACGGAGAGCCTCCCTACGATGACGTTTCCTGGGAATTGCCCGCCAACTATCATTTGCAAACGATTCCCATAGCCGACCCCAAAATACAGAATGCAGAAATGACTCTGCTCAGCGAACCTCCACCGGTGGTGGGCCATATTGGCGGAAGTGGCTCAACCTATTTGTTGAAAGACTCGGGGCAGGAATCCCTGATGGCGGCTCGTTATCGCCTAGCTGGTCTCGACGTCGAAATCGCTGAGCGTGAGTTTGAAATCGACGGAAATAGGTTTCCAGCGGGCTCGTGGATTCTGAGCGATCAACCCGGGTTGCACGATCTGATTCAGAAAGCCGCGTCCGAGTTAAGCCTCGATTTTGTCCGGGTCAATCGAGCAGCAACGGTCACAAAACATAAAGCGACTGTGCCGCGCATCGGCGTGTGGGTTCCCTGGGCGGATACTGATTCGATCGGATGGGTCCGCTACTCACTCGATCAGCGCAAGGTTCCATATAGCTACCTGCGCGATGAAGACATCCGGGCGGGGAATCTCCGCTCGAAGATAGATGTGCTGTTATACGGTCATGTCGATCTCGAATTGGCCGAGCAGATTGAAGGCCTACCGAAGTCATGGTCACCTATGCCCTTCAAGAAAACCGCGCAGGCGCCCAGTTTCGGTACTCCGGCTGAATCGGACGACATCACGGGCGGCATCGGCTACGAAGGCCTCGCGCAAATCCAGCACTTCATCGAAGATGGAGGCCTGATGGTCACTCTCGGCAGCGGGAGCATGCTCCCGCTGGAAGGGGGGCTCGTGCGTTTTGTTCGCCGGTCATCGGGAGGCGTTCCAAGGAGTGCTGCAGGCGGAGGGGGCTCATCGTCTGCTGCATCGCAGCAGGCCGGCACAAGAACTCCTGGTGCGCACGTGCGCGTGACGTTCGACCGTCCCGAACACCCGATCGCGTATGGATATCCGGCACGCACCTGGGTCTTCCGGCAGAACTTCCCTCTGTACAACACTCCGCGCCGCTGGTTGCGCATGGCGTATTGCACTACATGTCTCGACGGTCCGGAAGATCGCAGTGGGATCGTCATGGAATGGGGGGACAGCGAAAACAAGGAATTCGTGGTCAGCGGTCAGGCGTGGGGAGAAGAGAATTTGATTGGGCGGCCCGCCATCCTCGACATGCCCGTAGGCAAGGGGCACGTGGTGGCATTCAACTTTAATCCCCTGCACCGCGATATGAACCGGGGAGATCAGCGATTGGTGTGGAACGTGATTTTGAACTGGCAAGCGATTGTTTCCGCGCCAGTCAAGCCGAACACCGGCAACGAGCCATCGCCTGAGCCGGACGAGTAGGCGCGGGTTGCAGCACATCTTTCACAATTTTAATCGATTCTGCTACTCTGCGCTTTCCGCTTTAAGGGAGGAATGGCTTTGCAAATACGCGCATTCAGGACGATAGGCGCAGTGCTGTGCTTCACATGTTCGTTGTATTCGGCAGATAAGAAGACCAAGGACGCAAAATCCGAAGCGTCGAAGCCTTCTTACGAGTTGCCTCAACCCGAGGTGGAGAATCTTGATCTGACGATGTATCAGCGCATCCGTGACGAAGGCTTGCAGCATTCCCACATCATGGAATATGCATCGGCGCTGACGGACGGAATCGGTCCACGTCTCACTGGATCTCCGAATTTGAAAAAGGCCAATGAGTGGACGCGGGATCAATTCACCGCAATGGGTTGCAGCAACGCGCACCTGGAGGATTGGGGCGAGTTTGGAATGGGATGGCGGCAGTTGAACACGTGGGTGCGCATGTCGGCCCCGGATACGGCTGTCTTTATCGCGCAGGCCCTCCCGTGGTCGCCACCAAGTCACGGGGCGGTAAGCGGGCAGGCCCTTTGGATCGACGCCAAGGATGAGAAAGATCTTGAGAAGTACAAGGGCAAACTGGCGGGCAAGATTATCTTCTTCGGGCCCATGCGTGATGTGAAGCCGGTCGACAAGGCACTTTGGGAACGGCGTGACGATGCGGATCTGAAGAAAACTGTCGAATATCCCATCCACATCGGGGAGAGGGAGCAGTTTTTCCAGGATTTCATTAAGCGCGCGGAATTCCGCGAGAAGGCCGGAAAATTCTTTGCCGAGGAACACGCCGTGGGAATTGTCGTGCCGAGCCGCGATGGGCGGAACAATGGCGGGTCGGGTGGAACGATTTTCGACGATGGCGGTTCGGGCTTGGGCTGGTTCACCTACAAGCGGGAACACGCCGAGCCTCTGCCGATCGTAGTGACGGCGATTGAAAATTACGGGCGCGTCTACCGCCTGCTGAAAGCAAACGTACCAGTCACGGTCGAGATGGATGTGGAGAGCGAGTTCACCGGCGATCACGAGCACGGGTTTGACACGGTCGCCGAAATTTCCGGCGCAGACCCGACACTAAGGGATGAGATAGTGATGGTCGGCGGTCACCTGGATTCATGGGCTTCCGGGACCGGAGCGACGGATAATGGTGCGGGAACGATTGTGGCCATGGAGGTCATGCGCATTCTGAACGCGTTGAAAGTGCAGCCCCGGCGCACCATTCGTGTCGCACTCTGGACTGGTGAAGAGCAAGGAGAGTTTGGTTCCTACGGATATGTGAAGCAGCACTTCGGGTATGTGCCACTCTCGGAGGCTCCCGAACAAGTCAAGCTGCCTGACTTTCTGCGCAAGCCCGCCGGGCCTCCGGTGATCAAACCGGAGCAAACCAAAATTTCCGGATACTTCAACGTCGACAACGGAAGCGGCAAAATTCGCGGTGTCTACCTGCAAGAGAATTCCGCGATCGCTCACATTTTCCAGCAGTGGATCGCCCCATTGGGCGACCTCGGAGTCAGCACCGTGACCATGCGCAATACGGGCGGAACAGATCACGAGGCTTTTGATGCTGTCGGAATCCCAGGATTCCAGTTCGTCCAGGACATGCTGGATTACGGATCGCGGACGCATCACTCGAACATGGATGTGTACGAGCGTTTGCAGCCGGAAGATCTGGCACAGGCAGCGACGGTAGAGGCGATCTTCGTCTACAACGCTGCTATGCGGGATCAGATGCTGCCGCGCAAGCCGTTGCCGCATCCGGAAATGAACGAGCAGAAGAATGCTCCTTTGAAGAACGTCATGCCGGGTGCGGAGCCGAAGGAAAAGGAGGAAGACAAGAAGCCTGGCATCTGACCCCCAACTCCTTGTCATCCTGACTTGCGTCTTTGAGGCGAAGGCCTATGTGGCGCTGCGGGTCGCATCGGCGGCTTCAGGGCGTACGTAGGTCCTTCGCTTCGCCAAGGATGACAACTCAAAATGGCGGGGAATTGATGACTATCCCATCCTGGACTCGACGACAGCTATTGAAATCCGGAATGTATGCCGCAGCCGGCACGGTGGCAAACTCTGGACTATCGACCCGCGCATTCGCGCAATTCGGGCCACCCACGCTACTTGACGACAACCGCGTACGGTTAGTCACGAGTTCTGAGACCGAACACTGGCAAAACAAGCGCGTCTATCAACCGATGTTCAGTTGGGACACGCTGAATCTCAACATCGATCCGGCGCAAGTCCGGCCGGAGTCGCCACCCATTCAGGGTTTTGGCGCGTGCTTCAACGAATTGGGTTGGACGTCGTTGCAGACGCTCAGCGAAGGTGACCGTGAGAACATCCTGCATGAACTGTTTGATCCTGTGGCAGGTGCACGATTTACGTATTGCCGCACGCCCATCGGCGCCAACGATTTTGCGACCGAGGCCTACAGCTACGACGAGGCCGATGGTGACTTCGCGCTCAAAAACTTCAGCATCGCACACGACGAGAAAACGCTGGTGCCTTTTATCCAGGCGGCGTTGCGGTATCAGCCGAGGCTGAAGCTGTGGGCATCGCCGTGGTCCCCTCCGAGTTGGATGAAGCGCAATCACTTTTACGCGGAGGCCAAGGCGTATCCCGGAATGAAAGAGAACGGCATCCGCCCGGACCAGGTTGGCCACGAAGGCGAGGACCTATTTATTCAGGATCCGATGTACTTCGAAGCCTATGCGCGCTATTTCGGGCGCTACATCGACTCGTACCGCGCAAAGGGAATCCCAATCGTCATGGTGATGCCGCAGAACGAATTCAACTCCGCACAGAATTTTCCGAGCTGCACCTGGACGGCTGAAGGTCTGACGCGCTTTTTGCGATATCTGGGTCCAGAGATGGAGAGGCGAGGAGTCGATGTATTCTTCGGGACGCTGGAGCGAGGGGATCCGAAGCCTCTGGAAACTGCAATGGCGGACCAGGTTGTGGCTCGCACGATCAAGGGAGTCGGGACGCAGTGGGCTGGCAAGAATGCATTGCCCGCTATTCACAATCAATTTCCTGCATTGCTCATCTTTCAGTCCGAGCAGGAATGCGGCGACGGCAGCAACACGTGGAGCTATGCCGGCTATTGCTGGCAGTTGATGAAGCATTACTTCCGCAGTGGAGCGTCGGCCTACATGTATTGGAATATCTCCACTGCGAACGGCGGCATGAGCACGTGGGGGTGGGCGCAAAATTCTCTAGTTAGCGTCGACGCGGCTGCGAAAACTTATCGTTATACTCACGATTACTATTTGCTGAAGCATCTCACTCACTTTGTCGAGGCAGGTGCCCACAACCTGATTGCAAACGGTACCTGCGATGATGTGCTGGCGTTTGTGAATCCGGATAACTCAGTGGCCCTGTTAATCCGCAATGAGCTCTGCCATCCGCAGCGAGTCGAAATACGAGTGCGCGGTCAGGCGGCGATGGTCGAATTGCCGCCGGACTCGATCGGAACCGTGACAATCGAACGTTCCTGGATTTCCGTCTGATTTATGTGACTCCGGACGCATTCGTACGGGTTGCGCGCGAAGCCCGATGAAGGAGTAGGTACGCAACCGTCGGATATGCCCAAGGGGTATCACGCTCGCTTTGCTTGCGCGGGGGCCGGACGAACGCGGCCGCCCTACCCTTTCCAACTTGCCCAACAAAACATTTCTGGAGTAGCCTCGTCTAAATCGGTAACCTTTCTGCTGGGAGCTCTGCCATGTCTGCCTTTCACCTCTTGATCAACGATCGGACCCACGATGTCGATGTTTCTCCCGATACTCCACTTCTGTGGCTTCTGCGCGACAAATTGAATATGACCGGCACCAAGTACGGGTGCGGGATGGGATTGTGTGGGGCGTGTACGGTGCATCTTGATGGCGAGGCAGTGCGATCCTGCCAAACTGCAATCTCGTCCGTCGGCTCGAAAAAGATTACGACAATCGAAGGCCTGTCGGCCGATCATTCTCACCCGGTGCAACAGGCTTGGATTGCCGAGCAGGTTCCGCAATGCGGATACTGCCAACCCGGACAGATCATGTCGGCGGCGGCTCTGCTCACGAAAACGCCGAAGCCCAGCGACGATCAGATTGATTCGGCGATGGTGGGGAATCTCTGCCGCTGCGGAATGTACCAGCGCATACGGCGGGCGATTCATCGGGCCGCCGGGGAAGCAGCCTAGCCATGTCGATCAGCCGCAGACAATTCGTCGTCCAAGGAACAGTGGCCGGAGCCGGACTTATCATCGGCGTCAGGCTCTCGCCGAGGAAGGCATTCGCGCAAGAGAACGAGAAGGGTCCCAAGGACAAGGTGGTGAATCCCTTTGAGGCCTACATTCACGTGAAGCCAGACGGGAAGATTTCCCTGATTGTGGCCAAGTCCGAGATGGGGCAGGGCATCAAGACAGGACTCGCCATGTGTCTGGCCGAAGAAGCAGAGGTCGATTTCAATTCTGTCAGCGTCGAACAAGCGGAAACGCGTCCTGATATTTATCGCCACATGGGCACGGGCGGCAGCGGTAGCACAATGGAGAACTTCATGCCGCTGCGGCGCGCCGGTGCCACGGTGCGTGCGTTGATGATCACGGCAGCTTCACAGAAATGGAACGTGCCGACCAATGAATGCAAGGTAATAAAAGGATCGGTTCTGCACGCGACATCATCGCGGCATGCGAGCTACGGCGAACTCGTCGAGGCCGCCATGAAATTGCCGCTGCCCGATCCAGAGAAGGTGCAGCTTAAAGGTGAGTCCGAGTTCGAACTGATCGGCCATGCGACACCGCGGGTCGACATCCCATCGAAGGTCTACGGCAGCGCAGTCTTTGGGCTGGATGTGCGCGTGCCTGAAATGCTGTTTGCAGTGGTAGCGCGGTGTCCTACATTCGGAGGCAAGCACGCGCGCTTTGACGCGAGCAAGGCCAAGGCAGTACGGGGCGTGAAAGACGTGTTCGAGATCCCGGCCCTTGGGCGCGACATGTTCACGGCCGGCGGTGTCGTCGTTGTAGCCGATTCCACGTGGGCTGCCATGAAAGGCCGCGAAGCTCTGCAGATCGCTTGGGACAACGGGCCTGCTGCCGCCGAATCCACCGAGACGTTGCATACCTCATTGCACGCTGGCGCGGGGAAGTCAGGAAAGCGAATCCGCAACGACGGCGACGTCGATGCCGTGTTGTCGAACGGGACAAAGCGCGTCGAGGCCACCTACGAATTTCCGTTTCTCGCCCACGCCACGATGGAGCCGATGAATATCACCGTTCACGCCCGCTCCGGCGAGGCCGAGGTATGGGCTCCCACGCAATCCCCGGATTGGGTGCAACGAACGGTCGCAAAGGTTCTCGATCTGAATCCGGAGAAGGTCATCGTGCACACCACGCTACTGGGAGGTGGGTTTGGACGCCGTTACATGGCGGACTATCCCGCAGAAGGCGCGCAGATCGCTAAAGTCGTAGGCAAGCCGGTGCAGTTAGTCTGGTCGCGCGAAGATGATATGACGCATGACTTCTATCGTCCCGCGGCCTGTCATCAGATGAAGGGTGCCGTAGATACGAATGGACGTCCGCTAGCCTGGTCGCACACCATCGCGTCGACTTCGATCGAGGCATATTGGCATCCCGATGGAGGGAAGCCGGAAGAGTCGGAGGTCGGCGGCGCGGAACAAATGCCTTATGCGATCCCGAATGTCCGGCTGGAGTACAACCACGTTGCCAGTTCGGTGCCTCCGTTGTGGTGGCGTTCGGTCGAGCATTCGTTTAACGGGTTTGCCGTGGAGTGCTTCATCGATGAGTTGGCGGCGGCGGCCGGTCAGGACCCCGTGCAATTCCGCACGTCGCTGCTGGTAAAACCCGCGAATTGGAAAGCAAAGAACGAGGAAGATCCCGACCCGGCCAGACTGCTCGCTGTCATGGAGTTGGCTGTTGAGAAAGCAGGATGGGGTGCGCCCCTACCAAACGGAAAGGGACGCGGTGTTGCCACATATCATTCGTTCGGCAGTTACATCGCCGAAGTGGCGGAAGTGACGGTGCAAGGGAGCACCTTCAAGATTGATCGAATGATCGCTGCCATTGACTGCGGACAGATCGTCAATCCCGAGTCCGTGCGGGCGCAGGCCGAGAGCGCCATCATCTATGGCCTGAGCGCCGCACTGAAAAATGAAATCACCATCAAGAACGGTGCCGTCGAGCAGACGAATTTTGATGGATATGATCCGATTCGTATCAGTGAAGCACCGCCGATTGAGGTCTATCTGATGAAGAGCAAGGACGATCCCGGAGGAATGGGAGAACCTGCGCTGCCGCCGGCAGCTCCGGCTGTTGCGAACGCAATCTTCGCCGCTTCCGGGCAGCGCGTGCGGAAGTTGCCGTTTCAGTTGAAGACGGTCTGAGGGCTCAGGCCGCCCCCTACAGTCGTTATTAGACGACCAAAGCCCCATTTCTCTCGCAGGCAAACATGAGAAATGGGGCGTACTTTTTCCAATCGAAATTCTACTTTGTCGCCACTGATGATGCTGGATCAAACGCGAGTTTTATCCAATAGTCGGGATGTGGAGGCTTGCGAAAGAGTGCCTCTTTCTTCACATGGGAATCGTAGATACTTTTTAGAACGCACTGCCCAATTGCCGTGGGATCTTGCGCCCAGCCGTCCTTTTGGAATTCCATCCTCTCCAATTTGGAGCATGAACTGAAATGCCGATTTGTCGTCGGCCTCCTTCGCGCATGCTTGGACGATGTTGGCGAGCGTCGCCTCGGTTTTGTTCTGATACACCGGGCCTTCTGGACTCAGCGCGTTTGCTTCCGCTTCTGCTTGGATCTTTCGCGAGCGGGCTTCGAGAGGAGCAAACTGTGAGGCCCAGGTCTTCATTTGCTTGAAATAATCTTCCGTGACCCACTTGTCTATGTCGTAGTTGTCGCTGATGCGTTGGAAAGCGGAGTCTGCCGCAACCGAGTCATTGTTCTTTGTGGCCATGAGCGCAAGCGTATTCAGGTCGGAGATGGATGGGCCATACGCTTTCTCGATTGCCTCATATCCCTTTTGCAGTCGCGGCCAGGACAAGCGTTTGAACTCGGGCTCGTCGCAAGCGCAGACCATTTTTTCTCCGATTCGGAAATAAAGCATGTCACCCTTCGTGCCACCTAGGCGGTTTGCACTTTGCTCAGCGAAATTGGTGGCGTCGCCTTCCTCGCCTTCCCATTTGGGCAGCATGTATTCCGCGAGGTAGCGATGGTAATAGTAGTAGTCCGGAGCCGCAGCACTCGCTTCCTTGAAAAGCTCGGTGGATTTCGCAAGGTCCCAACCCTCGGCCTTCGCAACAAGCTGCATCGCCACATACCAGTGCGGACACTTGCCGGGAAGCGACGAAGCATCCTCGAGAACCTTCTTGGCCAGCTCGGTACGCTGGCCAAAGAGCTTCCAGCCACTCTCGGTGACGGTGCATCCGCACTCTGGAGGCGGCCAATGGCTTCTTGCGCGAGCACTACAGGGGCGAATTCAATGCTCGCTTTCAAGTGCCGGCTGCGCAACGGGGCAGTGCCTTTGTGCGCCGCAGCAGCCGAGACCTGGACCTGATCTTCGCGCTGCAAT
>Ga0126381_100000921_pt1 | contig 31897 bp, 29 predicted proteins | sample PanSoiMetPlot_28_FD_96465 | JGI IMG/M metagenome (GOLD analysis project Ga0126381, IMG submission 96465) | Tropical forest soil microbial communities from Panama - MetaG Plot_28 | ecosystem: Environmental > Terrestrial > Soil > Tropical forest > Bulk soil | place: Panama | collected 2016-02-17 | reverse complement strand
TTCTGTGCATTGTCAACCACATAGTCCACCCATCCTCGCCGACTTCGCTCGAACACTGGCGATAACGACGGATCATGTGCACGGCATTGTCCACGGCGAGACCCAGCGCCGACGTGGCCACAAGGCTGGTTGTTATATCCAGGGGTATTCCGGTCGCGCCGAGAAAGCCGAAAAGCCACAACACGGGAACCACGTTTGGAATCAGCGCCACCAGACCGATCAGCGGAGAAGCAAACAGCGCGACCATCATGATGTAGATCGACGTCAACGCAATCGCCAGGCTGGATACCTGTGAGGCGCCTACGGCATCCGACGCATCATTCAGAAGCACCACCGAGCCCGTCGCTCTCGCCTCCAGGCCCGGAGCAAGGTGATCCCGAGACCACTGGTTGATACTGTCGATCAGGCGGTGTACTTCATCAGAGCCGAAGATATTTGTCCTTACCACAATCGCCGCCCGTGAGCCGCTCTGGTTTTGGCCAACCTCGGCAAGGCGGGAAACAGAGCGTTGGCCTGCAAGGAAGTCCTGGTAGATTCTCCGCGTCGATTCCTCTGTGCTCGGAACGGCGTCAGGTGCTTGATGCGGATCGAGCGTCGATGAGACGCGCTTGATGATGTCCACTATTGATATCGCCGAGTCTACCCCCGGCTGTACTCGCACGAACTTCTCCAGCGAATCAATATTCTTCAACGCTTCGGGACTATACACCATCCCCGGAGGTCCAGTCACTATCAGCTCGATCGTCGAGACGCCCGCAAGCCTCTCGTGAAGCTGATTGGTATCACGAACCATACGGCTCGAGGCCGGGAAGATTTTCAAGTAGTTTGTGTTGACCCGCAAACGGGTCAGCCCCGCCATTGCCGCTAGGACCAGGATTCCACATACCCCCAGAACGAGACCAGGCCGATGCAGCACAATGGATGTTACGTTGCCCAGTACCCGGGTCATAAGACCGGGATAGTGGTGGTGTTCGGCGCGGGTCCGGCTGATGCCCATCCGCTCGGGCTTAATCACAGTCAGCATCGCCGGCACGAACGTGATCGTAATGACCAGAATCGCTGCTACCCCGAGGGTATCAAACAGGCCCATATCGCGAGCCGTAGGTATAGAACTGGATGCAAGAGCACCGAAACCCGCGATTACGGTCAGGCCCGACACCAGTACTGCCGGTAAGATGAAACGCAAGCCCCACAGCCAGTCAATCTTGGGATCACCAGCACCAGGGTAGAGCGGTTCAAACCAGGTCTGACCCTGCGTCACGCTCTTGGACGTTCGGCCCCTTCCGGATCCACCCAGCCCGCCGGTCATCGACAAGCGATGCTGGTTCAACACGTGAAACATGTATGATCCGCCCACTGCGAACAATATTATCGGCAGCGACAGCGTCGCAATCGTTATGGGTCGGTTCATCAAGCTCATCAATCCCAGCGTCCAGGTAATGCCGATCATGATTGCGCCCATCGGAAGGACCGCGCCCCAGACGCTGCGAAAGGCCAGGAAAAAAATCACAGCGCAGACAAGTGCCGCCAGCGGCGAACACAACAGCATGTCCTTAGTCATGCTGTTTATTCCGACGTCGTCCATTATTGGCACGCCTGCCAGTATCAAATCGTCATGACCGGCGCCGGCTCGAGCGATCCGGGATACCTCACGCGCGACTTGCCGGGTTGCCGACTCATCCATCTGTTTCAGGAACACGTTTATCCCGGCAGTCCGCCCGTCTTCGGATATGTAGTTCTTCACGTAAATCGGATCAGTGACGACGCCGGCCCTTAGAGCCTTGAGTTCCTCCTCGGTTGCGCCGGGGGGAACCAACTTATCGACCACCACATCATCACCGGCGCGCCTGATGGATTTGATGTTCGTAATACTCTGCGCCTCTTCGACGCCCGGGACACCCTCCAATTCGGATGTGAGCTTTGCCAGTTTGTTCACGAACTGCGGCGTAAAGACATCGTCAGTAGTCAGAGCGACCACGATGACACGGTCGTCGCCAAAGGCGCCCTTGACCTGATCGTAGAACTGCGAATCGCTGTCCTTCCTGGCCAATGATTCCAGCGATCCGTTGAAATGAATTCCGCGAATTGCGATCACCGAGCCCATTGCGAGCGTGATCCCGAGCGTTACCGCAATAACCGCCCATGGATGAGAAACGGCGAGCTTCGCTAGGCTTTTCATAAGGGAGAGACTCACTACGAGTGCGACCGAGGAGTCAACTTTTACTATAGGTGACCGCAAGAAATGAAGTCAACCTGCTCAAACACCGGCTTTCCTGGCGGCCGTCTGATTGGCATTGCTTCACAATCTGACGATCGGTGTGCTATACATATCTTCTTGCGTGAATCGCGCCTGTGAATCGCCATAACAGTAAGCGCCCAAAAGGAGAAGCCCGCGTTTGAGCATACTAGTCGATGAAAACACCCGCGTCGTGGTCCAGGGCATAACTGGCAAGGAGGGTTCATTTCACACCAGCCAGATGACTGCCTACGGCACTACGATAGTCGCCGGGGTTACGCCAGGGAAAGGCGGCACGGATCACGAAGGAATCCCGGTCTTCAACACGGTAGCAGAAGCAGTAAGGGAAACCGGCGCGAACGCTTCGATAATCTATGTTCCCCCTCCTTTCGCTGCCGACGCGGTTATGGAGGCCGCCGATGCAGCATTACCGCTCGTGGTTTGCATAACGGAGGGGATACCGGCGCTGGACATGGTTCGGGCTTACGAGTATTTGAGGGATAAGCCAACCAGGTTGGTCGGGCCGAACTGCCCGGGAGTCATTTCTCCAGGGAAGTGCAAGCTCGGCATTATGCCGGCTCGCATCCACGCCCCGGGCCATATCGGAATCGTTTCTCGCAGCGGCACCTTGACCTACGAGGCCGTTCACCAGATTACCGAGCTTGGAATGGGCCAATCAACCGCCGTCGGCATAGGCGGCGACCCTGTCATAGGGACAACGTTTGTTGATGTATTGGCCCTGTTTGAACAGGACCGCGACACAACTGCGGTAGTGATGATCGGGGAAATCGGCGGCACTGCCGAAGAAGAGGCGGCTGATTTTGTCCGTAATCACGTCAGCAAACCGGTCGTTGGATTCATCGGCGGACAGACTGCGCCACCGGGAAGGCGGATGGGACATGCTGGCGCAATAATAGCCGGCGGCAAGGGAACCGCTGACGAAAAGATGGCCGCGCTCAGCGCGGCTGGAATACATGTTGTCAAGAGCCCGGCCGAAATCGGCGCCCGCGTTGCCCAGGTCCTCGGGAAATCATCATAGGCCGGTGCATGGATTTGAGGCACAATTGTCTACAGTCGGTCGGTATCTGGTCTTGCTCGGCGGGGTCATTGCGTTAATCGGCCTTCTTTTGATCGTGGCCGGGCGGTTTCCCGGCCTCAAGCTCGGACGGCTGCCCGGTGATATTTACATAGAGCGGGGACATTGGCGATTCTATTTTCCGTTAATGACTTCGATATTACTAAGTGTCCTTCTTTCAGTCATCCTATGGCTTATAAGCAGAAGATGACCGACGCTATTTTCATATGACAAAAAAGCGCAGCAGGTGCCGCGGCGAGGGCCCTTGTCGGGAGGATAGATCAAAATTTGCAGGTCTTGCCGCGTGCGCCCGTGACTGTCCCACGCATCGAGAAGGGGGGTATCGGTACTTGTGAAAGCGAAGAAGACAGCCCGGATAGTCTGTGCGAACGAGAACGAGTTTTGGACTACTCAAAAGCAGTTCTGGACCTGGGTACGCGAGGGACTCGTTGACGTAGTCGGCCAGCAACCCCTGACCGGCAGATTCGCCGGCCGGCGCGAGAAGCTACTGGTAATGGTGCGTCACGTCATTCTGGACAAAGCCTCTCCTAACCATAAAGACGAAGTTCTAGACTCCTACGCAAGGTTGAAGCCCCACGTAAGCAAGAAACCGCCCGAGAAATGACCCCAACGCCTGAGCCGCATCCCGTTTCCACTGACCGGGCGGGCATGTTTCAATTGGCCCAGAACGGCACAACCGTCAGAACCGAAGTTCTGGCAGGTGTAACGACCTTTGCCACAATGGCATACATTATATTCGTTCAGCCCGCGGTGCTCGGAGCCGCCGGGATGGACCGCGGGGCCGTTTTCTCTTCAACCTGTCTGGCCACCGCGCTAGCCTCGATGCTGATGGCAATACTGGCCAATTATCCGGTTGCGGTAGCGCCGGCGATGGGGCACAACTTTTTCTTTGCCTACACTGTTGTGCTAGCGATGGGGATTCCATGGCAGCAAGCGCTGGGCGCAGTCTTCGTATCCGGCGTGATATTTGTGCTGACGTCGTCGTTCGGCCTTCGCGAGCGGATTATTCAATCTGTTCCGGACTCCCTGAAATCAGCCATTGCCGCGGGTATCGGATTGCTGATCACGCTCATCGGCCTGCAATGGGCGGGCCTGGTAAAGCTCAGCCCGGATACTATGGTTGCGCTCGGGGATCTAGGCAGCAAGCCTGTAATTGTCTCTCTGGTGGGGCTGGTGGCAATGATCATCCTGCTGGCCCGGGGCGTCAAAGGAGCGATCCTGATTGGAATTCTGGTGGCTGCAGCGGCGGGGATTGCGATGGGGCTGGTCAGCATCGAGGGCGGGGTAGTCAGCTTGCCGCCGTCGATCGGGCCGACCCTGTTCAAGCTCGACGTGTTGGGAGCTTTGCGGGGCAATCTATTCGCGGTCATATTCGTGTTTTTCTTTCTGGATCTGTTCGATACCGTCGGCTCCTTGATCGGCATCGCCAAGCACGCGGGCTTGATGCAAGATGGCAAGCTCCCCCGCGCAGGACGCGCGCTGCTCGCTGACGCGCTTGGAACGGTTGGCTCGGCGATGCTGGGCAACACCACGATGGTCAGCTACATCGAGAGCTCCTCTGGCGTCGCTGCCGGCGGCCGCACTGGCCTGGCAGCTCTGGTGGTGGCAGGGTTGTTCCTGGTAGCTCTGTTGTTTTCGCCGGTAGTCCACGCGATCAGCGGCGGGTATCCGGTAAGCGAGAGCCTGGTGGTTCAGGGTCAGACGGTCGCCAGGAGCTATGTGCTGTATCCGATAACATCACCAGCCCTGATAGTCGTGGGAAGCCTGATGATGAAGTCGGTTCGCGATATTGCCTGGGATGATTTTACCGAGGCGCTGCCGGCCTTCTTAGCGATCGTGATTATGCCATTGACAATCAGCATAACCGATGGGATTGCCTTCGGATTCATCGCCTATGCTGTTCTGAAACTCGCCACCGGCCGAACACGCGAAGCTCACTGGCTTTTGTATATTTTCGCAGCGCTCTTTATTCTGCGATACTGGCTCGAGCGGCCCCACTGACATCCTTCAGGCCACATATTGACAAGTGGCGAGAACAGAGCTTACCATGAGGCCTAAATCGAGCGGGTGTAACTCAATGGTAGAGTGTCAGCTTCCCAAGCTGAAAGTTGCGGGTTCGATCCCCGTCACCCGCTCCAACTTCTAATCCTGACGCCTCACATCGACTATCGTCAGTTCAGCGGGAGCCTGATAGCGGATCGGCGACAGCGTCAGCCCGAGTCCGTTGCAGATATTGATCCAGGTGTTCTGGCGTTTGAAGACGCCGGTGACGTAGTGGGTCTCAAACGATGAACCGGTCAGGATGAAACCCGGTAGCGGGAATGCCACCTGACCTCCGTGAGTGTGGCCTGCTAGAAACAGGTTGTAACCTGACGCTGAGGCCGAGTCGACAATCCAGTTCGATGGCTGGTGAGTAAAAAAGACATCGAGACCGGAATGCGGCCGGCCCTGGCCCAGAGACTGAACTCTCGTTGGAATAGCAGGCTTCCTATAGACATTCGTTACCCCGGTGAGCGAGACTTGAGATCCTCCGGCGTCTATTACTCTCGATTCATCTCTTAGTACAACTATGCCGTTCACTTCTAACCGGCTAGCGACCATCTCTGGATCGGAAAAGTAGTCGTGGTCGCCCAGGCAGGCAAAGACACCGTACCTTGCCTTGAGCTTTCCAAGCGCGGTCGCAGCCTGATCAATGTAGGTTGTGCTGGAACTCACGAGGTCTCCGCAAAATATGATCAGATCCGGCGACTCCCGATTGACGGCTTCGATGTAGCGGTCAAGCTTCTTGCCGCGAGTGCGCATATCGACATGAACATCGCTGATCTGGGCAATCCTCAATCCATTCAGTTCTGCCGGTAAGCCGGCTACCGGGAAGACCTCGTGCCTGACGCGCACTCCCAGTGTGTCTGTGTACACTCGAAAGCCACAGTACAGAGCGACCGCGCAGGTCAATGCCACGGTAACAATGGCGTGAACCTTAAGCCATTTGTTCTTGTCCTTCCGGTACGCCGGATACAACGCCAGACGCCCGGCATCGATTACCAGAAGCACCAATGAGAGCTGGACCGCGAAGACGACACCAATCCAGAAGGGGTATGTCAACAGCGCGTCCATCAGCGAGCTCGCTTGCTGGTACACTCTGGGCTCGCCGACCATATATGATACGGTCGCGATCAGGGGATAGCACACCGGGTAGAAGACGAACGCCGCGGTTGCCATTCTTATTCGCCGAGACCGCCAGCCGGTCAGGCGGCTGATTGAAGTCGAAATGCGGCGGAACGCATACCACTGGAACGGAATGCTCGCGATCGCCAGCATCACAACAGTGTTGAGAGCCCATCCCATGTCGCTTCCTTTCCTCTATATTCACATATAACATTTATGACTGAACCCGGCCAGGGCCGCCTTCATGGGCAGGACTTCAGTCCCGCTGCTGCGGACGTGTCCGGGTCATGACACAAGCGGAGCTACTCGCGTGTTGACAGGTTTGCCGGAAGAAATCGAGCTGTATCGAGACAGAACCTGGCGCCGCAATTCCGACCTGCTAGTCGAGGATCGGACGGGCGCCGAATCCTTCATCGAAACCGTCGGCTTTTGCTCGGCTCTCACCGACTCGCGCCGCCCTGGTCCTTCGCTATATATAGCGGTATGCGGCCGCCGCGATGCCCATATGCCGCGCAATGTTCAGAAGGATCCCGAGACCAGTCTGGCCTGGTTCCTCAAAGACGACATCATGCGCGCCGGCCGCGTGTACTACGCAAAGCTTGTCAAAGCGAGATCAACCTTTATAGCCCGGCGGCTAGTCCCTTACTTTCATGCAGTCTGGGGCCTGTCTCGCCGCAAAGAGAGTCAGGTACTATCCGACGACGCCAGGGCCGTGTTGAAAGTCTTGCGCAAGGAATGGGAGATGGCGACGCCCGACCTTAAGGGTGCCTCCGGGATAAGAGAAAGACAGCGCCTGACACGAGCCCTCGACGAGCTGCAGCGCACTATGAAGGTAATTCCCGGTGACGTGATGTACGAACCAGTTTTTACTTACATCTGGACTCTGGCAGAGGGCCGGTTCCCCGTTGAACTCGAGGGCGGAGTATCGCGTGCGGATGCAGTGCGAGAGATAGCTCGAGCATATCTTAATGCTGCCGGAATCAGCGGCCTTGGCGAGCTTTCCAAAGTCACAGGGCTGTCCCGGCCCGAGGCGGGCCGCGGGAACCACCAGCTCGTTGACGAGGGCTATGCCGAAAGGCTCGCGACCGGGATTTATCGGCTTGCGTCACTCAACGGGGAGGCCTGCTGAAGTTGAGCAGCACCGGCGACTTTGATAGAGAGGTTGAGAGACATGAGCTGCCGCCAAAAACCGAGATGCCCCGAGAATCCGAAATAATGCGAGAATTCGAAAATGATCTGGACGATCGGCCATTCCAAGCTCCCATCAGACGAACTGATCCAGGCACTGAAGGCTTACGGCATTGATCTGGTGGCTGATGTGCGCCGGTTCCCAAACTCTCGCAGCAACCCGCAGTTCAATCAGGACGAATTGGCTGGGCAACTCCTGGCATCCGGAATCGGCTACGTTCATTTTCCAGACCTCGGCGGGCGCCGGCGTCCTCGACCGGATTCTGTTAATACTGTTTGGAAGAACCGGTCTTTCCAGGGCTACGCTGACTACATGGAGTCAGCGGACTTCAAATCGGCGATGGGGCACCTGCTGAACAGCGGCGCCGGACACAAGGTCGCGCTGATGTGCGCCGAGGCTGTTTGGTGGCGATGCCATCGACGCTTGATATCGGACTATCTTGTAGCTCTGGGAATCGAGGTGATCCACATACTGAGCGGCCCTGGTTCAAAGCGAGGTTCAAAGCCACATGTGCTCACCCCGGGCGCTAAAGTCGTGGAGGGCAAGGTCTCTTACACGGAGTAGAACAAGTTCTAAGATAGGTCGGCCTCCGATCACTTTTGCGGACTGTAATAGGGGTTCTGTCCCGCGGCGTGGTCCGTCACATCCAGGACCTGGTAGATCTGGGGAACTTCTTCGCGAATCATTCGTTCGATGCCCATCTTCAACGTGATGTCGGCAGCGCCGCATCCCTGGCACCCGCCGCCCATCCTCAGGTACACAGTATTGTTCTCGACGTCAATCAATTCGACGAAACCGCCGTGCGACGCGACGCCAGGGTTTATCTGCTCGCTCAGCAGTCGCTGGACTTTGTTTCTTATTACTTCGGGAGGGAGCAACTGGTCGGCTGGAATATCGGGCGGCGGCTGCAGAAATGTGCGGATCGAAGCGCCGATTCGTTTGCCAATCATGTTCCAGGGTTCAGAGCTGCTCTTGGTCAGCTTGACCAGATTGTCGGAGAGCTCGACACCAGTGATGCCGGGTATGCTCAAAAGCTTTTCCGCGAGCCGGTTGTCCTTCGCCTCGGATGCGTCGTTATAGGCTGCTTTTCCTTCGTATACGGGCCGGTCAACTGTGAACGTGCATACCTGGGCATCGCTTTGATCGACCGTGGCCATTATTTGAATGTGATCCATTTACCGCCCTCCTCGGCATTCTTCTAATTGAGAACTTGCGTTAACACCTGGCAATTGTATTACTCTCAGCGTTTTCTAGCCAACGTTGCCGGGGCCAACCAAAATGGGATGGCGCCCGGTTGCCCGGCCGTATCCTGCGTCACAGCCAAATTCTATTATAGCCTACGTCGTACCTTGCGTTCTACCAGCTATTTGCGTCGCTTAAAGATGAACGTAGGACCCGTACGAGCCGAATCGGCCACAGTAACCAGCTCCCAGCCCTTTTTCCCAAGCTTGTCCAGGTTCCCCTCTAGAGCGAAATCCTCTCGAGCGAATGCCCCGGGTTCCTTTCGCATGGATGGATTGTCGGTTGGCGCAAGATTGACATTTCCGCCTCCGTTAACTATCAAGTATTCCCAGTGTTCTGAGGAACTTGTGGGCTCGCTCTGGCTACCCGCCCGTGATGTCCCTAAGCCCAGAAGAGAGCCGGTGCATGTCACAACGACAGCCGCTGATAAGATAAGGTGCCTGCGCTTCATAGATCCACCTCCTTAATGTAGACGTACCTTATGCCTTGATTAACTTGATGTGGTTGTTAGCGAAGGTAGCCGGCTATGCCACTATTTGGCACGTTTCGGCTCGAATCAAGTGCCACATTCCGCTATCAACTAAACGCACCCCGACTGGATTGGTTCCATTCCCCACTGCGCCCCGAACACCGTCAACTCGATGGGCAGGCACGCTTATTTAGTTTATCAGGCATTTGGGTCCCGTTTCGGGGAATGCCGGCTGAGATTCACGGCGAAGATGTGCTTGGAGTGGTGCCGGAGGTCAGTCTGAGATGATGCCTCATGTCCCAACGGTATGGACTTTGCGTTAGTGCTAGGACCAGTCCACGCCCCACTCTTGGGCCGGTAGAACCGACCCGCAACGCCCCGAATTTGATCGAACAAAGAACTTCGTGGAGGAGCCTTCAGTCTGGTCTGGGCAGGCGCCCAGGACTGAATTGCGCGAGACCGAATTCAGGATAGAGCCCGGGGGGCGGCTAACTATGAGCAACGCAATAAACGACAGGACCGGTGGCGCTCGGGGAGACGTTGATGCTCACCATCGAATAGGCGAGGCGCTGCTCGAAATCGAAAGCGTCCTGGACCAGATCGACCGAGCTACAACGCACTACCAGGTTCTTGGAATCGAGCGCTCATCCAATCGAGACCAGATCACAACAGCGTACCGGGAAGCTGTAACGGTGCTGGGCCGAGCAACTAATGAGCTTGCTGGACTGGTACCACCCGACCAACTCGCGAAAATCAAAGCAGCGCTGGGGCGGGCGGGTCAGGCATTCACCGTACTCAACAGCGTCGGCAAGAGAGCAGACTACGACAACTGGCTCCGCAGTCGGGCCACGCGGCCGACAACGGAGCTGCCACTCGGGTCTGAAGCCGTCGCCAATGAGTCGAAGCCGGATGATCCGCACGCTGCCGAATCCAGCTCGAAAAATGGACGCTCTTCGGATAGTGGCGGCGCGAACCGTGCGATTGAGCACATGGAGTCGATGTATCAAGGACGAGTCTATGGCAACCTGCCAGGCGGTAACAAAGGAAGCGACAGGCGGCGATGCGCCCGGCTCAGCATTAACATGCCAGGCCGGGTCACCGGATTCACTAAGGACGGAGAGAAATGGAACGAGATGATCCGGACGATCGACGTCAGCCGAATGGGCGCATCCCTGACCATGAAGGCACACCCGAGAGTGGGGCAGGTGCTTCACCTGACGCTCCCACTTCCCACAAAGTTGAGGACTCATGGTTATACCGAGCCTTCGTATCACACCTACGCCTTGGTGCATCGCGTGGAACCGACGACCAGCGATTCAAGGGTCATTGGGGTCGAGTTCCTGGGCCTGCGCCCGCCGGCTGAATACCACGACAACCCATCGTCAGTCTTCAGGGCGGCGGAGTGGAGAGGTCCTGACAGGAGGAGGTCGCCCAGGATCGACCGGACGGAGCCATTGGTACTCCAATATTTGAACGAGTCTCATGAATTGCTGGCTTCCGGCTCAGCGAAGACTGAAAATATCAGCGCGCATGGAGCACGGATACGCCTTTCAGAGTCCATTCCCGAGTTTGAGTTTCTGCGAGTCAACTCGAGCTCGGCTGGTTTCGAAACCCTGGCGTCGGTTTGTAATCGTTATCGAGGCAGCGACGGCCACCTGCGGCTTTGCATTAGGTTCCTGGAGCAGCAGTGGCCCGGACTTGCTACTCAGCTTTCGTCCTAGTTGTAAATTGATCGGGTAGACTGGATGCCTCAAGTAGACCTGAGAATCAGGCAATTATATGGCGCCAGATCCGCACTTTCGCATTGTCAAAATCGATTGGTGACCGTCTTTGGCCCAGCTCTAGCCCTTCAACATTCTGAATCCAGGTTTTCCTAGATCTGATCCGAACCTGCTGGGCTCGCGCTGCATGGTCGCTCTTTCAATGCTTCTGGGCCAACTGGATCAGGTTGCCGCAAGTATCTTCGAGCACCGCCGTCGTCACTGGTCCCATCGCGACGGGCGGTTGAGTAAACACGACGCCCGCAGCCTTGAGTCGCTCATATTCGGCGTGAACATCGTCGACCGCGAATGATTGAAACGGAATGCCGTCTTGCTGCAGAGCCGTTTTGAAGGGCCCTACTGCGGGATGGCTATCGGGCTCGAGGAGCAGTTCGGTTCCATCAAGATCATCGGGAGAAACCACGGTCAGCCACCTGGCGGCTCCCAAAGGAACCTCGGTCTTCTTAATGAATCCCAGTTTCGTTGTATAGAAATCCAGCGCCTTGTCCTGGTCATCGACGAAGACGCTCGTCACTACTATTCTCATGATCGCTTCCCTTTCTTGCCGGTTTTGAGCCATCGCTCGACTATCGCCTGGAGCGGCTCTGTATGTAGATAATGTAGCTTGTACTTTCCCCTCCGAACCGTCGTTACGAGTCCCGCTGCCTCCAGTACATCGAGGTGCTGAGATATTGCCTGTCGAGTCAGTCCGATCTGATGCTTCATAGCGAGACGCGCGCACAATTCGAACAGGGTCTGGCCGTCTCGCTCAACCAGCTCATCAAGAATCGCGCGGCGTGCCGGAGTCGCGATTGCCTCGAAGACATCGCCCACGCGCACCATTATAGGCAAGTCGCGACTTGCCTGTCAAGAAGATTCGCCGAATCAATATGGACTGGAATTCGCGACCCAGTTGTTCGTCAGAAATAAAGACCGTACCTGTCACGCGCGCCGCCTCAGTCCTGGAGTTGACGGGCTGCCGAAAATACTATTAATTCACCAGTGACCGACAAATCCATCTCACCTAGAGACAGCCGGGAGGACATACGATGAAGCCCAGACTAATTCAAGCGGTGGTTCTGGTGACCATTATTTTTGCGGGTTACTCGGTGGCACAGCAGCCCCGAGCTGATTCGCAGCGCAAACGAGTGATTCAGCCCGCAGGCTCGCGACCCGGGGCGGCGTTTTCTCCGGCGATTCTGGTTGGGGACACGTTGTACATGTCGGGCAGCATCGGTTCCGACCCGGCAACCGGCCAGCTCGCCAAGGGCGGCTTCGAGCCAGAGCTGCGGCAGGTGATCACAAATGTTCAGGGAGTATTAAAGGCGGCCGGAATGGACTTGACCGACGTTGTGTCAGTAACTGCATATCTTGCTGACATGAACGACTTCGCGCGATTCAACGAGGTCTATCGCGAGTACTTCAAGACCGAGCCTCTGCCCACGCGCTCGACTGTGGCGGTCAAGGACCTGGCGAGGGGTGCGCGCGTGGAGTTGACGATGATTGCTGTTCGATCCCACTAGCAGCGGACTTGACCTGTAGAACGAGAGCGGCGGCACGTTTGAGTCATCAACAAACCTGTTGACTTTCGCTCGGCTTGTGACTAGAATCCACAGCTAGCTAGGCATAGCTAATTAGGTAATGGGAATTGGCGGGGCATTGCCGCCGATTCTCACTCAGGCCTACCAGAGCCCTGGCCACGGCGGCCGTTGAGGAGATGGGTCGTTGAGGAAGATGTCCGGCGAGCGTTGAGGAAGATTGTTCGGCGAGGAAGATGATGAAGAGACAGAGGAACGACATACTGCAGGGTACACTGGCGCTTCTCGTATTGAAGACGCTTGCTGCTCGAGGCCGAATGCATGGCTATGCGATTACGACTCACATTCAGCGGGTATCCGCAGAGTTGCTCCGGGTTGAAGAGGGCTCGCTTTATCCGGCGCTTCATCGGATGGAGCAGGACGGCTGGGTCCGGGCGGAATGGGGCACTACCGAGAAGAACCGGCAAGCCCGATTCTATACTCTTACGAACGATGGCCGAAAACAACTGGCGCGAGAGGAAGAGACCTGGGCTCGGTTGAGCGAAGGCGTTCAGCGCGTCCTGAGCCACGCATAGATCTTTACAAGGAGGTTATCAATGGGCTGGCGCAATCGTCTGATCAACTTGTTCCGCTCCGACAAGGTCTCGCGGGAAATCGATCGTGAAATGGCATTTCACGTCGCCGAAAGAGTAGACGAACTCGTAGCCTCAGGGATGAGCGAAAGAGATGCCTTTCGACTGGCCCGGCGTCAGCTCGGGAACTATACCCTCCAAAGGGAGCGTACACGCGAAGCTGATCTAATGACCTGGCTCGAGTCGCTGGGCACCGATCTCAAGTATGCTGTTCGTATGCTTCGCGACAGTCCGGGCTTCTCCAGTGTCGCGATAATATCGCTCGCCCTGGGGATCGGCGCTAATACTGCGATATTCAGCCTGATCGATGCTGTGATGCTCAAGTACCTTCCGGTCAGCCATCCGGAACAGCTCGTTCAGATAACGCAGCGTGAAGAGAATCCGGTCTTCACCAACCCGATTTGGGAACAGTTTCGTGACCGGCAAGACGTCTTCTCCGGCGCCTTTGCCTATGGCGACGATGGATTTGACCTGTCGACAGGAGGAGAGTCCCGGTATATTCTCGGCAACTGGGTCAGCGGCGATTTCTTCTCGACGCTAGGCGTTAAGTCGGCGCGGGGAAGGCTGATCAGTGCCGATGATGACAAGCGCGGCGGCCCGGCCGTAGCGGTACTCTCCTATGGCTTCTGGCTGAAAGAGTACGGCGGGAAAGCGGAGACGATCGGCAAAACCATATCTCTGGATAATCACCCATTCGAAATCATTGGTGTGACGGCACCGGGGTTTTTCGGGGTGGATGTCGGCCAGGCCGCGGAAGTTTTCATACCCATTGCCAGTGAGGCAATTATTCATGGAAAAACCAGCATGCTGGACCACCGAAGCGCCTGGTGGCTGCAGGTCGTAGCCCGGCCTAAACCGGATGTAACAGTGCAACAGGTTCAGGCACGGCTCAACTCCCTGGCCCCGGATATCTTTGCTGCAACCGTGCCCCAGCGGTGGCGGGCGGAAGACCAGCAGCGATATCTCTCAAACTATTTCAATGTAACTCCGGCAGCGAGCGGCCAGTCAGAGCTGCGGAGCCAATATGGTCCTGCCTTAATCACTCTCTTGATCATATGTGGCGTGGTCCTGCTGATCGCCTGCATAAACGTGGCAAATCTGCTGCTGGCGCGGGCAGCGGCCCGGGAAAGGGAGATCGCTATTCGAGTGGGGTTGGGTGCGGGGCGAGGCCGCCTGGTCCGCCAACTGCTCACTGAGAGCATGTTGCTCGCGGTCGTTGGGGCCGCGCTCGGGGTGCTGTTTGCCCAGTGGGGCAGCAGGTTGCTGGTTGGCTTGCTCTCTGCCGGCCGCAATCGGGTGTTCCTGGATCTCACAATTGACCGCCGAGTCCTGGGCTTCACGGCAGCAGTCGGGATTGCCACCGGGCTACTATTCGGACTTGCCCCGGCATGGCGATTGTCGCGGGTCAGCCCTGTCTCTGCTATGAAGGCGCGGGGGGTTGCCGAAGGCCATTCGCGACTCAACCTTGGCAAAATCCTTGTGACAGCCCAGGTAGGGTTGTCACTCGTTTTGCTGGCAGCGGCCGGGCTGATGCTCGGCACATTTCGCAACCTGTCTGTGCTGGATCCGGGATTCGAGCGCGACCACGTGCTACTGGTCCGCCTGGATGCGCGGAACGGCCATTACCCGGTAGAGAGGCGATTGGGGTTGTATCAGGAAATACTCAACCGCCTCCGCGCCATTCCGAGTGCACGGCAGGCCAGCTCGTCCGCGGTGACACCGGTTGGCCATATGATGTGGAACGAGGAGATCATCGTCGATGGATTCGTCCCCAGCTCTCGTGACGATGCAACAGTCTTTTTCAACAGGATCAGCGAAGGCTATTTTGAAACGCTGCGTACCGCTTTTCTGGCGGGCCGCGACTTCAACAACAGCGACAGAGTAGGATCTAAACCCGTGGCGATCATCAATCAGACGATGGCCGAAAAGTTCTTTCCAGGAACCAATCCCATCGGAGCGCAATTCCGGATTCAAGACGACGCGACACTCGGTCCCGCGATCGAAATTGTAGCCGTAGTGAAAGATGCAAAATATCAAAAGCTTCGCGAACAGACCCTTCCGACCGCCTACGTTCCTCTGGCGCAGGAAGACAAGCCTGGCCTTTCGATGAATTTCGAATTACTCGCGACAGGGAAGCCATCGGCGCTGGTTCCGGCTGTGACGTCGGCTATAGCGGAGATAAATCCTGAAGTCACCCTGAATTTCACCACGCTCGAGGCGCAGGTCTCCGAATCCCTCAACCTGGAGCGGTTGCTGGCTACCCTCTCCTCGTTCTTCGGCGCGCTCGCTCTGCTGCTGGCCTTGATCGGGCTATACGGAGTCATGTCTTACAACGTTGCCAGGCGGCGCAGCGAGATCGGAATTCGAATGGCCCTTGGAGCCCAGCGTATCAAGCTCTTGCTGATGGTGCTTGGCGAAGTGGGATTGATGGTTGTGATCGGGCTCGCCGCTGGTCTGGGCGCGGCATTTGCGTCTGCGCGTTTGATATCCAGCTTTCTCTATGGAGTGAAACCGACAGACATTGCTACTTTTGCCCTGGCTGCGGGGTTGCTGGCGGTAGTGGCCGGGATAGCCGGTTATCTGCCGGCCCGTAGGGCGTCGCGGCTGGAACCGATGGCTGCCCTGCGGGAAGAATGAGAGGAATTGAGTCATTGGGGGATTGAGGGATTGAGACATTGAGGAATTGAGACATTGAGTCATTTAGTGATTGCCCGATCACTCAATTCTTGCGGGCTGTTCGTTGCGAGGCTGCAAATACGGCTAGTAGTTCGTTTGCCTCTTTCAACAATCCATCCGCACGGGAGAGTGAAACGATTCCAGTCTCGATCAACATTTCTAACCAGAATACAGTTTCGTCGGCTTCTTCTACAACAGTTCCGATCTTTGCAATAAATTCAGCTTTGGAGCGCGCCCGGCATGCAGCACGATAGTTAGCCGCTACCGATGTGCCGGACCGCAATAACTGCCTACCGATGATTCTCCCTTCCTCTGTTTTCGGAAATGAACGAAACAGCGTGACAATACGAATCGCAAACTGCTTCGTACGTTCCTTGAGGCGCTCTGCCTGGCTCACCATCGCATTCATTTGGTCATTGAGGCATTGATTCATTGGGTCATTGAATGATTTCTTCAATGGAGCAATGATTCTATCATTCAATTCCTATCATTCAATGATTCAATGTCGCAATCACTCAATTCCTACTGACGCTCGAGGACAACAAGCTGCTCAAACGAAACTCCGCTCCCGTCGATACCTTTGATCCGTGCGATCAGGGTCTTTCCGTCGCTGGACACTTCATAAGAGCTCTGCCCGACAAGTTTACCATCCTTCTTTGCCAGCGTTTCGAGAATATGCGGTTCCACCCACTTTGTGATCACTACAACGCCCGGGGCTTCGGCAACTGAGTACTCCTTGCCGTCCGCAGGCATTTGCCTTGATCCCGACTCTTCCTCTCCAACCATGTTGACGCCGGTATAGGTGAGTGATACGGAGTCGTCGGAAATCTCGAAGCGCAGGGTCAAGCTCTGGAATTGATGATTCGGGTCGCGCTGGGATTTCGCCAGGTTGGCTTTCCATGTGCCGGCAAGAGGGCTGGACTTGCCGTGTGCCTTCGTACCTGATGCCTGGCCGAAGGCCAATGAAGCAGCAGCGATCATCAAAACGGAAATGAGCAGGGTTCGTCTCATGGGTTCACATCCTTTCCTGGGGATCCTCCATTAAGAGAGCAGCGGCATATCCGCGGCTTCAGCACCGCTTATGCTGTTGAAGCACCAGAAACTGCATTGGGCAGGGCCACTATCGCGGTGTGCCTGGAAACGACCTGCCACAGCCCTGCGCGCCGCAGCCATACATCGGTAACGCGAAATTGCTGGCTGATTTCGACGCCCTCGTTCTGGCCTTTCACCGTGAGCCGGTAGCTGGCGACGGCTGTCTCGCCATAGGCCCGCACCTTGAAGTCATCCTTATCAAATACCTCTACCTTCGCGGAGCCGGCCCGCCGTAGCTCCTCTCGGACCAGGGGTTTGTCCACTACAACGCCGATGGGAGCCGTCACCATGATGTCGTCAGCGTAGAAACGCTCGAGGGCCTCTGCCTCGACGCGCATCTCGGCTTGCCTGAGCTCTTCCTCCAGTCGCAATATCTCGCGCTCGATTTCACCATTGGTTTCAGTCATATTTGATCCTCCTGTCATATTTGATCCTCCTTGCGGGGCCTTTGACGGCACGCTAGAATCAGCACGCCCGCCGGGATTTGTCCGCCCGGGTAATCCCACGGGCGATTCGAACGATACTCCAAAGCCTCGGAGAAGTCCTTCGCGAGGCCGGATTATTTCCGGAAAAGTTTCGGATGCGGGAGGCTGGGATATGAGCCGCTGGGCCAAGGTATTCTACGAATTCGGCCCTTTCCGCGTCGACGCCCAAGAACGGGTGCTGTGGCGCGATCAGGAAGCAGTGCCGCTCACCCCGAAGCTCTTCGACATCCTACTGGTCCTGGTCCAAAACAGTGGCCGCGTCCTGACTAAGGATGAGTTCCATGGGCTGGTCTGGCCGGACACCGTGGTCGAGGAAGGCAGCCTGACGCGAAACATCTCTAGCCTGAGAAAGGCGCTGGGCGAAAGTCCCGGCGAGCGCCATTACATTGAGACAATTCCCTGGCGAGGCTATCGCTTCGTAGCCAAGGTCAAAGAAATCCGTGACCAGGCTGCCACTCCGCCGATCGATTCGATCGCTGTTTTGCCTTTCGTCAATGTGGGCGGCGACTCAAACGCGGAATACCTTTCTGATGGCATAACCGAAAGCCTGATCAACAGCCTTTCCAAGCTGAGTCACCTGAAAGTCATCTCGCGCAACTCTGTCTTTCGGTACAAAGGTATTCAAATAGACGCCCATGCGATCGGGCAGGAACTCCGTGTCCGAGCAGTCCTAACCGGCAGGATACTGCCCCACAGCGAAGCCCTGGTCATCAGCGCCGAGTTGATAGACGCCGAGGATTGCAGTCAGATCTGGGGCGAGCGTTATCGTCGAAACCCTGAGGACATCTTTGTGCTGCAGGAAGCGATTGCGACTGAAATCACCCAGAAGTTGCGCTGCAAATTGACGGGCCCTGAGGAGGAGCGGCTAGCCGAGCGCAACACCAATGATCCAGAGGCCTACCAGCTTTATTTGCGAGGCCGCTATCACTTTCATCGGCTTACGCCGGATGGCGTGGAGAAAGGCGCCGAATACTTCCGGCGCGCAATCGAACGAGACCGGAACTACGCCCTCGCCTACGTAGGGCTCGCTGACTGCTACAACTACTCGGCCCGGTCCTCAGAAGCGATGGAAGCTGCTGCAGCGGCTTTGAAGCTCGATGATCACCTTGCGGATGCGCGGGCGTCACTTGCTTTCCACCGCTTCGTTTATCAGTGGGATTTTCTTGCCGCCGAGCAAGAATTCCAGCGAGCCCTGGAGTTGAACCCGAACCACGCCGGCGCTCATCACTGGTATGCGATTTATCTCGCCAACATGGCGAGACATGACGAGGCCGTCCTGGAGGCGAGAAGAGCTGAAGAGTTGGATCCGGTCTCGCCACTGATGTGTATGACTCCGGGCCTGGTCTTCTACTGCGCTCACGCTTATGATCAGGCTCTGCAGGAATTCCAGAAGGTCGTTGATCTGGACCCGAACTTCATGGTCGTACGCAGCCTGCTTGGACAAGTTTACGAACACAAAGAGATGTACGATGAAGCGACGGCAGTGTATTGCAGCCTGATAGATGTTGTTGGAAGTGAAACCGTAACAGGCCTGAGTCTGAAAGCTGCGATCGGGCGTATGGCAGCCAGACGGGGAGAAGAGAATGAAGCGCGCGAGATAGCGAGCCAGTTATCCCGGTCGGAGCACGCGGGTGTCCTTGCCTATGTCATCGCAGCGATCCACGCCGCGCTCGGCGAGAATGACCGGGCTCTTGAATTGCTCGGCCGCGCCTATGATGATCGAAGCTTCTCTTTGGTGAGCTTGAAAGTCGACCCAAATTTTGACCCGATTCGTAACGACGAGCGATTTGCATCTCTGTTGGGTCTTATAGGCCTCTCCAAATCCCTTGATTGACTTATTCGTATTCATTGACTCATTGCACCCTAGGCCGGCGATGCAATGAACCGATGCTCAGTTCTTGCCTGTTCCTGGTGACCCAGCGGCCTGCTCCTCCAGCCTGTAGAACTCAGCGATAAAGCGCGGACCTCGCAGCCGCGCCGGGCACAGGTCATAGCGAGCGATAAGGGTGCCGGACCAATTGGGCGGAGGGGGCCACTCCTCGACCGGCATGTCTTCGACTCTGTAGTCCTTCCAGTTGTCCCGCCGCAATACGAGCGTAAATTGCGGCTTGAACCTGTCATACACGTCCAGGTTCAGCCGCCGCCGGGGCGACTTGACGATTACTCGAGCCGCGGACGAGACCATCAGCGTTTCGTAGAAGGTGACTACAACGTCCTCTGGCCCTACCAGGCTGGCCAGCGACGTGTTCGCTTCTCTGATCGTATAGCTGGGCTGCAACAGCCAGGTCGAAATCTGTACGGCCTCGCTGAAAAGAAATGCGGCCAGCAGCCATACCCGCCATCGCCGGCGAGCCTTCAAAAACCCAACAAGCAGTCCTGTAAAAGCACTAACGGTTGTCATGGCTATAACCAGCGCCTTCGGGTCTGCGGTCAGTGCGGATTTCCAGGCAGCCGCGCCAAAGCCCCACAGGGCAAGCGCCCGCATTACAATCGCGACGACGAGAAATGAAAATACCGCGATGAAGATAAATCTGGAGACTGCAAGCATCGGTTTGACGAAATGATAGGGCCACATTCCACGGCTTATAGAGTGGGCAAACAACCCAAGAGCCACGAGGCATAAAGCTTTCAGGGCAAGCATCCATACGAGCCTCATCGACCCTGCGATCTCCGGTCTGATCTCCAGAATTCCGACGGCCGGCAAGAGGAAAAGTACGGTGAACCAGCCCGCCGCGCTCATCTGATGATTTGTTTTTGCAAGCTCTGCCAGCATTCCCCAGCCCCGATCAAGAACAAGCGCTGACAGGATTACCAGCAAGAAGAGCACAGGGATGAAACGTCGTTCCGGTTGATAAACCGTAACGGCCAGCGTCATCAGGTATCCGATCAGCAGCGCCGCGGCAGTGATTTCAAGCTCCGAAGCCCGCCGGATCGTCTCTTTGAACCCATCCCTTGCCGCGCCAACCGTCAGGCCGCACAAGCCTGCTAGCGCCAGCGCAGCGATCAAAGGCTCTTTGCTGTAAAACGAAGAACCGAGCAGCTTCAAAACGGCGCCAATCAGCGGCATTAGCCCGGTCGGCCATTCGGAACCCGAACCGTTTATCAGATTGAAATGCAGCCAATCACCGAAACTTGGAGCGACGACTAAGCCGCAGTATAGAGCGCCCGCTGAGACGACGCCGCTTAGAAACAAGAGAGCCTGGCGACGGCTGATAGAACGGCGGATCGCTCCGGTGATCGCGATAAAGCATACGCCCGGCAGGAAATAGACTGCCGTCATCTTGGTCATCACCATCAAGACAAAGCAGACGCCCGCTGCGACTCCAAACAACGTGTGCCTGTCCTTTAGCAACCAAAACCATAGGGATAGAGCGAGAAAAAGCACGACGACGCTTTCGGCAAACCCCGTGCGGCTATACATGATGTGCAGGTTTGAGAACCCAAGCAGTGTGGTGGCCAGCAGTGCGGCTCGCGTACCGGCCTCGCGTCGGACCAGCAGGAAGAGGACAAGCAGTGTCAGCCACCCGGCGAGCGCCGGGCTCAGCCGTACAGCCAACAGGCTGGCTCCAAGCAATCTAAACGTGCCCAGGACGAATGCGTTGTAAAGGAATCCGGAGTATAGTCCGGCGTTATGGTCATCGATTCGCCAGTGACCATAGAAGAATGCATTGCGGGCGTTGTGCGCCCACCAGCCCTCGTCGGTAATGAAATCGCGGCTGATCAGCGCGGGCGGGTCTGCATCCAGATGGATGAAACGCAGCAAGAGCGCTGCCGCTAGAATGAGGACCAGCACCAAATAAGTAGCGGCGGTGGATTTGGACAGCCTGGCGGAAGGAATCTCTTGTCGTACGCTTGCATTAAGAACAACATCCGAAGCTCGAATCGAATCCATTGGGGCCGATTATACACCGGCGGAGACAGTGGGCACAGGTTCAGGCAAATGGTTCACGACATCAGTTGATCGCATCAAAGAAAACTTGGGTGTTCAGGTCCGACGTAGCGTGACTGAGGGCGGATGAGCCGGCCGTCTCGCAACTGCTCCAGGCAGTGGGCGGTCCACCCGAGAACCCGTCCCACGGCAAAAGTCGGAGTGAACAGCTCGTTGGCCAGTCCCAGTCCATGGAGGAGAAGGGCTGTATAGAATTCAACATTGGTGTCCAGCCGGCGTTCGGGTTTGTGTTCGGCCAACAGCCGCAGCGCGACTGCCTCAACATCACGGGCCAGTTGATACAGGTCGCGGTCGCCCCCGGTCTGATAGAACTTTTCGGCTGCTCGGGCCAGCACATCAGCCCTCGGGTCGCGGACTCTATAAACCCGATGACCGAATCCCATCAGCCTTTCCCCGACGGCGAGTTTGGCCCGTATTACCGATTCGGCGCGATCGGCTCGGCCGATCTCGAGAACCATATCCAGAGCAGGCCCCGGCGCCCCGCCGTGTAGCGGGCCCTTTAGAGCTCCAATGGCGCCAGTGATGGCTGAGACCATGTCGGACCTGGTAGAGATGATGACTCGCGCCGTAAATGTCGAGGCGTTGAATCCGTGATCGCAAACGGTATTGATATATGTCTCCAAAGCCCGAGTGCGCTCGGGTGCGGGCTCAGTGCCAAAGACCTGGTAGAGATAGTGCGCTGCATGAGACAGGTCTTTCCGCGGCGCGACCGGCTGCTGGCCTTTGAGAAGACGCCAGTACGACCCCACTATAGTCGGCAGCACCGCAATGAGGCGTAGAGAAGATTGCTCGTAGTCCTCGCTCGTAGTCGCGGTGAGCAGCGTTGGAACTGCCATCACTAGGGCATCGATCACGGGAACGGATCCACGAGCGGCTTCTCCCAGGAGCAGGAGAGTCGTCTCAGGCAGTTCTCTCCGGGCAGCTAGTTCGGCCGAGAACACTGCCAGTTCGGCGGTGGCGGGCAATCTGCCATTAAGGAGCAGGTAAGCAAGTTCCTCGAATCCGGCTTTTGGAGCAATGTCTTCGACAGCGTAGCCTGCAATGATCAGCCGCCCGGCTTCGCCATCAACAAGGCTCAAGCGGGTCGAGGCTGCTATCACACCATCCAGACCTTCGGGTGCTTTCACGCTCTCGGTGGTTAATCCGGTACTGACGTTATTGGCCATCTTCGCCTCCGTTCTGCCTCCGATTGCTCTGCCTCTGATTCGTGCTGCCTCGGATTGCGCTCCGGTCTGCGGTCGGTCACCGCCAGGCCAAATTATGGCTCGACGACTTGTACATTGTCAATATTGATTCTAAAATCAATATATGAGACGAGACAAACGGTACGTGACAGCGACGGAAGCGGCCAGCGCATTGAACATCAAAGTGGCGACTCTCTATGCCTATACCAGCCGGGGCATGCTTCATTCTGAGACAGTGCCCGGGCAGCCGCGAGTGCGCCGCTATTTCATGGAGGACGTCGAACGCCTGGCCGAGCGCAAGCAGCTTCGCCGGAATCCTGAGGCGCTCGGTACAAGGACGCTGGTCCGCGGGATCCCCATACTGGAATCCGCCATAACTCTGATTCAAGGGGGGCGGCTGTATTATCGCGGCCACGACGCCATAGAACTGGCATGCAAAGCCTCAGTCGAGGAAGTAGCCGCGTTGCTGTGGACCGGCGACAGCAGCCAGGCAGGCGAGCTCTTTTCAGGGACCGGGGTCGAGCCTGGGCTGAGCAGGCTGATCGAGCGCTCAAGAGAGCATGACCCAATCGTTCGGTGCCAGATTATTTTGCCTCTTGCCGCAGCGCGCGATGCCGCTTCATACGATCTCAGACCGGGGTCGGTGGCGTCGCGTGGCGCCGGGATCCTCAAGCTGCTAGCATCCACGATCACGGGCCGCAGGCCCTCGGCAAAGACCGAGGAGACTCTGCAAAGGGCCTGGGCGCCCAAGAGGCCCGGGGCGGCGGACGCGATTCGCTCATCGCTGATCCTTTGTGCCGATCACGAACTCAACGTCTCTGCGTTTACAGCTCGATGTGTCGCATCGGCGGCCTCAACCCCTTACGACGTAGTTGCTGCGGGACTGGCCGCCCTCAAAGGGAGGCGGCATGGCGGCTACACCGAGAGGGTCGAAGCATTACTCAACGAGATGGGCACGTCGCGAGCGGCGGAAACGACAGTCGCCAGCCGCTTGCGTAGAGGCGAAGAAATCCCCGGGTTCGGTCAACAGCTGTACCCCGACGGCGACCCCAGGGCCAAAATGCTGCTTGCCATCGCGGAGGCCCATGGCCAGCGGGGCGCGGTTAAAGCCGCGAGAGCGTTATCCGATTCCGTGTACCTGGCAACCGGGGAACATCCCACTGTCGACTTCGGATTGGTCACGCTGGCCAAAGCCTTTCAGCTTCCTGTGGGTGCCGCTCTATCCCTATTTGCGCTCGGCCGCACGATCGGGTGGCTCGCGCATGCGATAGAGCAATATGCATCCGCTCAACTAATACGGCCGCGGGCCCAATACGTGGGACCACAGCCGGCTGGTAGTTAACCTCGGTTACTGCCTCGCGCTGCCCTGCTCGCCCTCAATGAGCAAGCCATCAAGGAGTCCGCGAATCTGGTCTTCGCCGGGGAAGCCGCTCTTACGAGCTCGAATCATCCCCTTTCGATCAAGGATCAGGTTAAGAGGTACTCCGCGGACGTCGTAGGTGACGTCGACTTCGCCGTCGGTCAATAAAACCACAGCGGTTGTCGGATTCTTCTTGAGAAAGGGAGCTACCCGAAATCGCTCGGCATCAATGTTGACCATCACGACCTGAACGCCTTTGTCCTTGTAGTCGGCTTGAATCTTTTGCAAGTGAGGAAACTCCTCACGACAAGGCCCTCACCATGTGGCCCAAAAATTCAACAGCACAACTTTACCGCGGAGATCGGCGAGCTGGACTTTCTGGCCCCCAAGGGTAGCCAGTTGGAATGGTGGCGCATCTTTCGCTTTGGTCCTGGCCAGCTCGGTGGCCGCCTGTTCCAGGGCTGCTTTGCGGGCTTGGTCTTTGTGGCGTGCGACCGCCTCCTCCAGCAATGCCGCGAGGCGTGTGGATCCTGTCCTGCCGTAAATCTTGCCGATCTCGGTCCTGGCCTCCTTCTGGCGCTTGCCCTCGAACGCGTAAGCACGCGTGAGCGCATCGATCGCGTCTTGCCTCTTGCCGGTCTTGGAATATGAAATACCCAGATCCAATAGGCTATCTTCCTGTTCCGACAGCGTCACCGACTCCCTGAGAACCGGAGTCGCCTCTTCGGCCATTCCCATGTCGAGTCGAATTTTTCCTTCGAGCGCCAGCGCCGCGGCCAACTCGGACTTCACTTGCGCCTTTTGATACTCAATCTCGTCTTCACTCGACCCTTCCGGCTGCGGAGCCGGCTTACGCAAGTTCTCAATGGCGTTCCGAAGATGGTCCAACGCTTTATCGGGTTTGGTTTTGGATTCGAAATAGGCGCGCGCAATCGCTATTCGGTCTTCGGCGAGTTCGCTCGGGTCGATATTGCTCTTTAGCATCATGCCTAGAACACGCTCGGCATTATCGAGGTCCGTGATGCCGATATAGGATCGAAGCATTCCCGGATAAATCACATACAGTCTCGCATCCTGGTCCTCTACCAGCTTTTCAAGCTTTCCGTAAGCTTCAATTTTCTGTTTGTCATCTTTCATAGACCAGATGTCTGAAAGCAAGCGGGCGCTGGCGCCAGTAAGGCGAATGACCTTGCCGGAACTGGTCCATTGCGCAACCCAGTAGTCCTGACGGTCAAAGTATTTGGGATCTATGACGAGCACTGCCTGCTTTGCGGCTTCGGCGCCCTTCTCATCGTCGAGCATTTGATACGCGCTGCGGACCGCGAGCAAGGCCTTTATCTCCTTGCTATGCTTGGATTCCAGGTCTCTGATTTCCTGCAATACTTGCGCGCGGGTCTCGTCGGCGCCGAAAGTCTTGTTCAACTGTGCGGACCATCTGGTGACGTAAGCATCGTAGCGGGCGGGCTCGATTCTCAGGATATGTTCGGCCTCGTCGATCGCCTTGTCATACATTCCTCTTCTATTAAGGCGGTCGGCGATCAAGCCTCTGAGCTCTATGCTGTCACCTGCATTTTTGCTGGCCCGGCCCAACATCTCAACCGCGCGAGCCGCATCGCCCTTCCGCCTGGCCGTGTCCGAGGCTCGCACCAGCGCCCAGGGGAATTCCGGGTCGAGATCCAGCGCCCTCTGAAACTCGGCGTCGGCCTTATCTTCCTTGTTGGCAAGCGAATAGACTTTGCCAACCAGATAGTGGTGTAACGCACTGCTGGGGCGTTCCTTAGCAGCCGTCTCGTATTGTGCGATCAGCGATTCGGCTTTGTCCTCCTGGTGATCTATCAAGGCCTCCTGCGGCTCCACAAAAACCGGGTCAAGGCGAATCGCAGCCTTGAGCTCATCGAAGGCCCTGTCCTTGTCGCCCCGCGACAGCAGTTCCTGGGCTTGCGCGTAATGCTGTTTTGCCTCCTGAGAGGGCGCCTGGGACTGGATTGCCAGAGCCGGGTATGTCGCCATTGCGATTGTCACGGCTGCCAGAAAGCTCGAGGACTTGGGTCCTGTAGACATAGGGACGCCTCCTTTCCTCCATCTTTTCTGATCGCGATTTGTTCTCTCGCGTCCGCTTTACCCTGGCTCGGTCTTGGGTTGCGCCTGTCGTGTAGGTGTACAATGGCCCGGCGCCAATCCAGAGAGACCGACGAATGTGCAACCCTATCTATCCTGGATCTCCAATGGTCTGATCACGCCGCTGCACCGCAGTGTGAGTGGCTGTCAGGGCTAAGAGGTTACACGCTCGACCATAGACTGAGTTTCGCAAGATCAGGTAAGAACACTTACCCCAGTCGGTAGCAGACGAACTGACTTGGCGTCGACTATGCTGATGGCGAGGACTAATACAGCTTGACGCCCGTATATCGCGGCTAAATGACGTGAACGTCTCGGTCCTGCCATGCGAATGCAGAGGGGGACTACTTCACAGGCACCGTTAGCGGTTCACCCTTTTTTCCGAAGATAATGGCCAGGATCTTTGCTCGATTGACGGAGCTGGCGTTGCGCGAGACTTGATGGGTCCCGCCTTCGGGCTCAAAGAACATCTGGCCGGCGGTGTAGGTCACAGGCTGTCCGTCGCTGACCTGCATGATCATTGAGCCTTCGAGCACATATCCCAGGACCGGGCCGGAATGGCGGTGCGGGGCTGAAGAGGCGCCGGGCGCATATTCAACGGTGGCGGCCGCCACGTCTCTTTCTCCCTCTATTGCCAGCGAATGCTGGAAGATGAGAGCCACTGTTTGTTGGTTTGGCGGGGCGCTGGCCTGTTTGAAGTCGCCTTCTGATGTCAGGGTTTCGGCTTGAATGTTTCCCCGTCCGGCCAACGAGACTGCCAGGCTTGCGGCCAGAGTCTTGATCGTCTCTCTTCGGCTGATCATTTCTGTATCACCTTTCTTCGCTCTAAATCCGCTCCTTGATGAATGACTCATACATTCGATGCATGGGCGGTCTGCCCTCCCCGAGGGAACTCATTGCTTTCGGCACAGCCCTGCTAAGCCCTCGAGGCCAACACACCAAATGCAGTAGCCCGTGGCGGACCAATCGTCGTCACTATACCAGAAAGCGCTTTCTCAGTCCCCATCACGCAGTAGAAGAGCCGGAAACATTTATTCGTTTGAAGCCAACGAAAAGCGGCGACGAGTCGCCGCACTCCAAAAGGACAGTTGGGCACCTGGCAGGTCCTCAATTTGTGTAAGGTTGGTTACCATCAAAGACCAGGAGAGTGATCGGGACCTTGCGTCGCAAAGCTACCTGCGTCATAATAGCTCCCCTTAGGAGCTAAGGGGTGAGAAAGAAAAAGCAAGAAGAAGACTTAATGCCCGGCACGCTGGACATGCTGATTCTGAAGAGCCTGACCCGCGGCCCGCTGCACGGCTACGACGTGGCTGAACGTATTTACAGTGCATCAGATGAAGTGCTCAGGGTAGAAGAGGGCGCTTTATATCAGTCGCTTCATCGACTTGAGCTACGCGGATTGCTCGATTCTCACTGGGGACAATCAGACAACAATCGGCGTGCCAAGTTTTACAGGTTGACTGCCGAAGGCCGAAGCCATCTGGAATCTGTTGCCGGGCGCTGGAGCCGCGTTTCGGCGGCCGTGTCCAGGGTTTTGCGGACGGCATAGGGGCATTGCACGCAGGATGCGTGCGATCCCAGCAAGGATTCGAATGAGCTGGATTCGGATGGTCTGGCTGCGCGAAATAAGATCGCGGTGGCGCAAATTCATTCATCGCCGCCAATTGGACCGCGATCTCGAAGACGAGATTCAGTTTCACCTCGAGATGAGGGCCAGGTGGAACCGCGAGGGGGGCCTTTCACCGGACGCGGCCGTGAACGCCGCTCGCCGGCAATTCGGCAACCAGCTCAAATGGAAGGAGGCGATCCGAGAGATGTGGAGCCTGGGACTGGTCGAAAGTGTGGTCAAAGACGTACGCTACGCGGTAAGGTCGCTCATCAAAACTCCGGTGTTTACCATCGCGGCGTTGTTGGCGCTGACTTTGGGGATCGGCTGCACTACCGCAATATTCAGCCTTGTCAATGCAGTCATGCTTCGCAGCTTGCCCTTTCAGAATCCCGATCGGCTGGTGCTGCTGTGGGGCAACGTGCAGCGGCAAAAGGTCGAGCGTCGCGGCAATTCCTATCCTGACTATCTGGATTGGAAAGCCCAATCGGCGTCATTCGAGGGAATGGCGGCCTATTTCGACGGTTCGTTTACGCTGACCGGAGTGGATGAGCCCGAGCGGATCTCGGGTGAGTGGGTATCCGCAGGCTACTTCGAGCTGCTTGGGGTCGAACCAATCCAAGGCCGGACCATCCTGGCTGACGAGGATCGGGTAGGGAATGCCGCCACTGTTGTCCTGATAAGCGAAGGATTGTGGAAGCGGCGTTTTGGCTCGGCCCCCGGCATCCTGGGGGAACAGCTTCATCTCAACGATCGATTGTTTACAGTGATCGGGATCATGCCGCAATGGTTCCGCGGACTGACCGACTCGGCCGATGTCTGGGTGCCGTTTACCGCCGCGGGCCCGGCTTCGGATTTTGCCGAGCGAGGCAGTCGCGGATTTCCGGCCGTCGCTCGCCTTGGGCCAGATGTATCACAGCGCCAGGCACAGGCTGAGATGGATGGCATCTCCGCGAGGCTCGAGCAACAATATCCCGACACGAACTCGAAGCGCGCTGTCGAAGTCGCGCCTCTCACCAGTGAGATGGTGGGAGACCTGAGGGCGCCGCTGCTGTTGTTGCTCGGATCGGTGGCTCTTGTGCTGATGATAGCCTGCGGCAACGTCGCAAATCTGCTCGTCGCCCGTTCTGAAGCTCGGCGTATGGAGATCGTGATTCGCATGGCGCTGGGCGCCGGCCGGCGGCGAGTGTTCAGGCAGCTCATCACCGAGAGCCTGGTGCTCAGCCTGGTGGGCGCTTTGTTGGGCGCAGTGCTGTCGGTGTGGTTGGTGCGGCTGTTGACCCGGCTGAGCCCGATCACGCTACCTAGCTTCATCAAGCCCACTACAGATTGGACAGTCGCAGGATTCATAATTGCGGTGTCGGTGCTGGTCGGTATCGCCGCCGGCCTTCTTCCGGCATTTCAAGCTGGCGCTCACGATTTGCTGCCGGCATTGCAGGATTCGTCAGCCAGGTCAGGCGGGAGCCGGGTGCGCAGGCAATTCCGGGCAGCTCTGATCGTTGGAGAAGTGGCCCTGGCAATGACGCTCCTGGTAGGGGCAGGTTTGCTGATGCGCAGCTTTCAGAATCTCTCGAGGTTTCATCCTGGCTTCGACCCGTCGAGCGCGCTAACACTCAGGGTCGCTCTACCGCAAGCAACGCCCAACCAGCCACCTTCCGGGCAGCCGTTGGCTCAGCCTCAGGCCCTCACCGCTGCGCCTGACGCCCGCACGGTTGCGACTGGCCGGCAAATACTGGAGCGAATTCGCTCCATTCCTTCGGTGGTGGCTGGCGGCGTATCTTCAGACGTCCCGCTCAGCGGAATTACAAGCGCTTTCTTCTACAGCGCGGAGGGCCAACCGATCACTGATGCTCAGACTCGGCCCCGGGCTTACATACATTCCGTGTCGCCCGATTTCTTTGCAGCGATCGGGGCGCCGATCGTGGCGGGACGAACTTTTACGGAAGTCGAGATGCAAAGTCAGGCCGACGTCGTGATCGTGACCGGGAATCTGACCAGGCGCTTCTGGCCGGGAGAAGATCCCATAGGTAAGCGAATCAAAACCGGTGGTCCTGATTCCACAGACCCATGGTCGACGATAATCGGGGTTGTGCCGGAGATGAAGTATCGCGGCCTGCCCGACAACCCCACTGCTGATCCGGACGTATTTGTTCCTTTCAATGATCGCCGGCGCAGTATGTTTATCGTGGTCCGGAGCGCGACGGATCCCTCGAATCTGGCGGCTGCGGCTCGGGCGACCATCCATGATATCGATCCATCGATACCGATCTTTGAAGTCTCGACGATGTCCGAGCGAGTGGCTCGCGCAATTGAGCAGTCCCGATTCGCCGGCTGGATGATGACGGTGTTTGCAGGACTTGCCCTGACGCTGGCGTCGATCGGGCTGTATGGAGTGATGGCATACACGGTCCGGTTGCGGACTCGGGAGCTGGGCGTGCGCATCGCGATGGGAGCGAGCCCCGGAACCGTAGCGGTCGCGGTCGTCCGCAGCGGCATGATCCTGGTAACGATTGGCATCGCAATAGGAATCGCAGCGGCGCTTGGTTTGACCAGGGTGCTCAATACGCTGCTGTTTGGCGTGGGCTCAACGGATCCGCCGACCTTCGCGGCCGTCGCGCTCGTGCTTGCGGTGGTGGCGCTGGTAGCGTGTTACTTGCCGGCGCGCCGGGCGTCTCGCATCGACCCGGTCGCGGCTTTGCGCTCGGAGTGACCCCCGTCTATGGTGTTCAAGAGCCCGGTGGCAAACAGCTCCATCCGGGGCGGAATGTTTGTGGGCAAGGGGCTATACGTGTTCAATATCTCCGGAGGCCAAATGGTTAGCCAGGAAATCGACATCTCAACGGCGACCGTCGCCGACGGTGAAGTTATCGTCAGCCTCCTGATAGAGCAACTTCGCGAGCACAATATCGAGACTCCAGCCAGCGCCGTCGCCAGTGCTGTCGACGGCGTGATCGCTGATAACAGTCGTGGCTTCGTGCTGATCGCGCGACAAGGCGCAGAGACGATGGGCATCGCTTGTGTCTCATTCGTATGGACGCTCGAGCATGGAGGCAAGTCGGCCTGGCTCGATGAGCTGTACGTCATTCCCGAATCGAGAAACCGAGGTATAGGGAAGGCGTTGCTCGTCGCGGTGCTTCAGACTGTCGAGGCCGCTGGATGCATTGCCATCGATCTCGAAGTCGACAGGAATCATGCCCGGGCAGAACGCTTGTACGCGCGAGAGGGCTTCACGCCGCTTCCGCGCGCTCGCTGGGTTCGAGATCTCGCGCCTCAGTCCGCGGCCGGAACCCGGAGCTCCTGACAGATTTGTGCTTTGCGTAGCCACAGCCGTGAGTTTGCGCTGGCCGTTCTCATCCAGAACCTCCTGGTTCGAATTGTTCGAGAAACTTGGCGACGGCGGCCTGATGATTATATTGTGCCCATCCCATCGGTGTTGCATTGTATTCGGCATCGCGCACCAATGGGTCAGCGCCAAGCTCGATCAGCAGCTTTACCAGATCAAGATGCCCTCCAGCAGCGGCAAGATGAAGTGGGGCTGTGCGCTTGACTTCATTCAAGTTAAAGTGGAGCTCGGCCATTAGCCGAACGGCATCCCGCCTGTCACCTTCAGCCGCGCGGTTCAGCAACTCGGCCCGCTGTTCCCCCAGTCGATCCATTAGGGTGGCATCTGTAGAAAGCAACGATCGAGCTCGGGCGGAATCTGCTGCAATGCAGGCAGCGGCAAAGGCATCCAGATCGCCCAGCGACGTTTGGATTGCGCCGTGGGCCAGCAGGTATTCCGCGATCTTGGTATTGTCGTTAAGTAGCGCGATTTCATATGGCGGGCGGCACAATCGAGTGTCCGGCGTATTAACATCGACGCCGTGCTCGATCAACAATTTCAACCGCTCCATCTGATTGTACTTGGCGGCCCAGCCCATCTGTAATTGCAGCATGTCGGAAGGCGTCCCGAGCTGGCCGCCAAGCCGTTTGAACCAGACCCCATCGCCGCCTTTGCCGAGGCCGAACTCGAACAGCAATTCCAGGTGGCGCGTCCCTCCAGTGAACATCCGGTTATATAACGTCTGGCTGTCGTTGGGGTCGGCGCCTGCTTCCAGGAG
>Ga0126381_100000920_pt1 | contig 31907 bp, 24 predicted proteins | sample PanSoiMetPlot_28_FD_96465 | JGI IMG/M metagenome (GOLD analysis project Ga0126381, IMG submission 96465) | Tropical forest soil microbial communities from Panama - MetaG Plot_28 | ecosystem: Environmental > Terrestrial > Soil > Tropical forest > Bulk soil | place: Panama | collected 2016-02-17 | reverse complement strand
TGGCTCGCAAAAGATCGCGGACATTTACCCTCCCAAAACGGGGGGGTAAATGTCCGCGATAATTAGATCAATCTCCGCCCGCAGTCAGGGCTGCCCAGCTGATGAGGGTATGCCCGGCTCTGCGAGCCGGGACGTGGCGCAATCGGGGTACTGAGACGGGGGCGTCGGCGTGTGGCGCAAGGCAGGCTCGGCGCTCTCGCGTGCCGATTACGCAATTGACACATCCTGTGAGGCGTTTAGAAATAAGGTGATTGATTCGGCGGCGCGTCGTACAACGATGCCCGTTTTATACCGTTCTGCCGGGCCTGGTCCCCGGCTTGTCGGGGTCTGGCCCCGCGGCTGCCGGGTCTGATCCGCGGCTTGTCCGGGGTCTGATCCGCGGCTTGTCCGGGGTCTGGCCCGCGGCTGCCGGGTCTGATCCGCGGCCGCCGCCTGCGTGACCGGGGGCGGTGGGCCACAGCCCCCGTTCTTTCGTGGGCGGTGGGCCACAGCCCCCGGTGCATGCGCCGCGTCGCCTGCACCCGACCCCTGTATAAGCTGGGCAAATCGTGATGTTTCGGACAAGACGGCGCGGCGGGGGCGGCCAGGGTGCCGCTGCGGAGACGAATGCGGAGACGAATGCGGAGACGAATCAAGCCATGTCCCTGGACCGTGATGCGCCGCCGTCCCGGGACCGTGATGCGCCGGCCTAAACGCTTCCCTGGGGCCGCCGCCCGCGCCCGGGCCGCCGCCCGCGCCCGCGCTCGCGCCCGGGCCGCCGCCCGCGCCCGGGGCCGCCCGCCCGCGCTCGCGCTCGCGCTGCAAGAGATGATCATGGGCCTGAAGCGAGGGACGCGATGTCTGCACCGCGTTACACCAAGGCTCGCGGCTGTGGGACGAGGGCAAACGGGGCGGAACTGGAGTTTGCGGGACGCGATCGGGGTAGTGAGCATTCCGACGGCGGTTGGCGTGGTGGCGGTATCGCGTAATATCTTGTTAGTGGCGGTCATGACGTTGGGTGCCCAGGGCCGGATAGCCGGATAGGGCGCGTCATGAGTGTGGCAAGAGGAGGGCCCCGATGGGTGAGCTGGAGCAGTTGATACGGAAGTGGTGGTCTCGGGTTGCCGGGTGGTTGCGCAGCCCGGAGCGTTCTGAGCAGGCGACCGATGCGGCCCGCAAGGCTAAGGCGGCGCTGCACGGCGCCCGCGAGAGCGATGCGGCGCACAAGGCCGAGGCCGCGATCCGCGACCTGCGCGACAGCGACGCCGCGCGCAAGGCCGAGTCGGCGCTGCGCGACCTGCGCGACAGCGACGCGAGCCGTAAGGCGAAGGCCGCGATCCGCGACCTGCGCGACAGCGACGCGGCGCACAAGGCCAAGGCCGCGCTGCGCGACCTGCGTGAGGACCTGCGCGGCGGCGAAGCGGCCCGCAAGGTCAAGACCGCGATCCGCGACCAGCACGAGGACGGCGGCTCAGACTCGTAACAAAGACGGCTGGTAAACCTCGTAACAAGACGGCTGGTAAACAGAGCACGGGAGCGACGATACGGGCCGCGACGGGCCAGTGACGGCACAGGCGTCTCCCGTCCCCATTTGACCAGCCTTGATGTGAGCGCTAACGTCGGCCCCGGCTGACCGCATTGCGAAAACGCGCGCGGGCCGAGGGAGGCACGAACGTGGCGCCACCGGAACAGGGGGCAACAGCCCAGCCCCCGAGACCAGCGGTAATGGCCGATGTCGCCAAGCTGGCCGGGGTGTCGCACCAGACGGTCTCGCGTGTCCTCAACGACCACCCGAACGTTCGCGCACACACCAGGGAGAAAGTCCTCGCGGCCATCCGCGAGCTGGCCTACCGCCCGAACGCCGCGGCCAGGACGCTGGTCACCCGGCGCACCCATACGCTGGGCGTGATCAGCGTGGACACCATGCTGTACGGCCCGACCTCGATGCTGTACGGCTTCGAGCGGGCCGCCCACGACGCCTTCTTCGTGTCGATCGCGAGCTTGCCGGCGCTGGACCGTCAGTCCATGCTCGAGGCGGTCGACCGGTTCGTCGGCCAGGGCGTCGAAGGCATCATCGTCATCGCCACGCACGACTCGGGCGTCGCGGCCCTCGCGCACGTGCCGCCCGAGGTGCCGATCGTCGCGCTGGGCTGCGGTACCCACGCCTCCATCACCTCGGTGGCGGTGGACAACGAGGAGGGCGCCGCGACGGCGACCCGCTACCTGCTGGGCCTCGGGCATGCCACCGTCCATCACATCGCCGGGCCCGCGGCCAACCTCGACGCCGAGGAGCGGGTCTCCGGCTGGCGGCAGACGCTGCGCGAGGCGGGCGCACCGGTACCGCCCGTGCTGGCCGGGGACTGGTCGGCGGCCTCAGGTTACAAGCTGGGCTGCCAGCTAGCCGGCGAAGCCGGCCTCAGCGCGATCTTCTGCGGCAACGACACGATGGCGCTCGGCGTGCTGCGGGCCCTGACCGAACACGGTCTCCGTGTGCCAGCCGACGTGAGCGTGGTCGGTTTCGACGACATTCCCGACGCCAGTTACTACGTGCCGCCGCTCACTACAGTGCGGCAGGACTTCGGCGAGGTTGGCCGGCAGGCGCTGAGCGCGCTGCTTGAGCGGATGTCCGGCGCCAGCGCCGCGGGGTTGTGGGTGCGCGTGACGACCGAGCTGATCGAACGGCAAAGCGCGGCCCGACCGCGCGGAAGCTAGCCGCAGAAAACCTTTGCCAGCCCCGCGACAAGTCATTAACTAGAGACGTTATGATGGGCAGCCAGATGAATGTGAGCGTTAACAATCAGGCGGATTATGACATGTATGTCATAGGGGTCGACTTCGGCACCCTGTCTGCGCGCGCACTGGTGGTCCGGGTCGCTGACGGCGCCGAACTCGGCACCGCGGTGCGCGAGTACCCGCACGGCGTGATCGACCATAAGCTCCCGGCCACCCAGTCAGAACTCCCCCCCGACTGGGCGCTCCAGGACCCGGCCGACTACCTCGACGCGCTCAGCGCGATCCCCGCCGCGCTCGCTGAGGCGGGCGTCGACCCCGCCCGGGTGATCGGCATCGCCACCGACTTCACGGCCTCCACGTGCATGCCGGTGACCAGGGACGGCACCCCGCTGTGCCAGCTTCCCGGGCTCGGCAGCCGCCCGCACGCCTACCCCAAGCTGTGGAAACACCACGCCGCCCAGCCGCACGCCGACCGGATCAACGCGCTAGCCCACGAGCGCAAGGAACCATGGATCAACCGCTACGGCGGCAAGATCTCGTCCGAGTGGCAGTTCGCCAAGGCCCTCCAGGTCCTCGACGAAGATACCGAGCTGTACCAGCAGGCGGACCGCTGGATCGAGGCCGCGGACTGGATCGTCTGGCAGCTGTGCGGCACGGAAACCCGCAACGCCTGTACCGCTGGCTACAAAGGCATCTACCAGGACAACGGGTACCCCGCTGAGGAGTACCTCGCCGCCCTCGACCCGCGCTTCAAGACGTTCGCCAAGGATAAGCTCGAGCACCCCATCTCCCCGCTCGGCGCCCGGGCCGGCTCGCTGACCGCTCGGGCCGCCGCCCGCACCGGGCTACCGGAAGGCATCGCCGTCGCGATCGGCAACGTCGACGCGCACGTCACCGTCCCCGCGGCCGGCCCGATCGCGCCCGGCAAGATGGTCGCGATCATGGGCACCTCTACTTGTCACGTGGTGAACGGCGAGAACCTCGCCGAGGTCCCCGGCATGTGCGGTGTCGTGGACGGCGGCATCGTGGCCGGCCTGTGGGGCTACGAGGCGGGGCAGAGCGGCGTCGGCGACATCTTCGCCTGGTTCACCGACCGTGCGGTTCCCGGCTACATCACCGATGCGGCCAAGCACCAGGGCGTGTCGGTGCACGAGCTGCTCAGCGCCGAGGCCGCCGCGCAGCCGCCCGGCCGGCACGGGCTGATCGCGCTCGACTGGCTCGGCGGCAACCGCTCGGTGCTGGTCGACGCCGGGCTGTCAGGAGCGATCGTCGGCCTGACCCTAGCCACCCGGCCGGACGAGATCTACCGCGCGCTGCTCGAGTCGACCGCCTACGGCACCCGGATGATCATGGACACGTTCAGCTCGTCGGGCGTCCCCGTCACCGAACTGGTGGTGGCCGGCGGCCTGGTGAAGAACGAACTGCTCATGCAGATCTACGCGGACGTGACCCGCCGCCCGCTCAGCGTGATCACCTCCGCACAGGCTCCCGCGCTCGGCTCCGCCATCCACGCGGCCGTCGCGGCCGGCGCCTACCCCGACGTCCCCGCGGCCGCGGCGGTCATGGGCCGCTGCCAGCGCGACGCCTACGTCCCCGATCCGGCCCGCGCCGCGGTGTACGACGAGCTCTACGCCGAGTACGTGCGGCTGCACGATTACTTCGGCCGCGGCACCAACGATGTGATGCACCGCCTCCGCGCGATCCGCGACAGCACTTTTTATTTCAGAACGGACGTCGGCTCATGACCCAGGACCTCGGTGCGTTGCGTGAGGCACTCCGCGCACTGCACGCAGAGCTGGTGCGGAACAACCTCGTCGCCTGGACCAGCGGTAACATCTCCGCCCGGGTACCCGGTGAGAACCTGATGCTGATCAAACCGAGCGGCGTCTCCTACGACGACCTGACGGCGGACTCGATGGTGCTGTGCGACCTCGACGGCAAGCCCGCCGCCGGGCAGCGGCTCAGTGCTAATCAGCTCAGCCCGTCCAGCGACACCGCCACACATGCCTATATCTACCAGCACATGCCGGAAGTGGGCGGGGTGGTGCACACGCACTCGACCTACGCCACCGCGTGGGCGGCGCGCGGCGAGGCTATCCCGTGCGTGATCACCGCGATGGCCGACGAGTTCGGCGGCGAGATCCCGGTCGGCCCGTTCGCGCCGATAGGCGACGACAAGATCGGCCGCGCTGTCGTGGCAACGTTGTCTGGGAGAAGATCCCCTGCCGTTTTGATGAAAAGTCACGGCGTATTCACCATCGGCGGGACCGCTCGTGACGCGGTCAAGGCGGCGGTGATGTGCGAGGACGTGGCCCGCACGGTGCATCTGGCCCGTGCCTTCGGCGACCTGGAACCGCTGCCTGCTGACCAGGTGGACGCCCTGCACGCACGCTATAAGAACTATTACGGCCAGCGTTAAGGAGCACGGGAGCAAATGACGGACCGCAAGCCGCGCATCGGCATCCTCGGCATCATGCAGGACCTTTACGACGAGATGATCCCCGGCATCGCGCAGCGACAGGAGGGCTACGCGGCCGAGATCGCCGCGCACCTGAAGGAGGTCGCGGAGTTCGTCCCGTCCAAGGCGATCAAGTACCGCGAGGACGCAGAACGGGCTATGCGCGAGTTCGAGAGCTCCGATCTGGACGGCGTGCTGGTCGTGATGCTCACCTACGGTCCCGCCATGCGCGTCGCGCGCCTGCTGTCCGAGTCCCGGCTTCCGGTCTGCCTGGCCAACATCCAGCCCGAGCCCAGCGTGACGCCGGCCTGGGACATGGCGGACATGACCTACAACCAGGGCGTGCACGGCGCGCAGGACACGGCCAACGCCATGGTCCGGGCCGGCAAGCGGTTCGCGGTGCTCACCGACGACTGGAAGAGCGACTCCTTCCGCGCCGACGTGGCCAGGTGGGCTCGCGCGGCGGCCGCGGTCAGCGCCTGGAAGCGGCTCAAGGTCGCGATCTTCGGATACGCGATGAACGAGATGGGCGACATCAGGGTCGACGAGTCCGCGCTGGTCCGGACCCTCGGCCCGGCGATCATCTCGGTGGCCCAGGGCGACCTGTGGCGCGGTATGCAGGAGGTCAGCGAGGCCCAGATCACCGATGTCGTAAATTACGAGAACGAACATTTCGAGATCGATCCTCGGCTGTCGGAGGCCGAGCGTAACGACCACGCCCGGATGCAGGTCGCGATCCAGCGGATCCTGGACGAACGCGGCTTCGGCGCGTACACGGCGCACTTCGACGCGATCGGCGAGGACGGCCGGTTCTCCCGGCTCCCGCTCGCCGCGGCGTCGACCCTGATGGCTCGCGGGTACGGGTATGCCGCCGAGGGTGACGTGCTGACCGCCTGCCTGGTCTACGCCGGGCACAAGCTGATCGGCGACGCGCACTTCACCGAGATGTACGCGATGGACTTCCCTTCTGACTCGGTGCTGATGAGCCACATGGGTGAGGGCAACTGGAAGGTCGCGCGGACGGACCGGCCGGTGCGGCTGATCAAGCGCCCCCTCGGCATCGGCCGCCTGGACGACCCGCCGACGTTCCTGTTCCAGTACCAGCCGGGGCCGGCGACCCTGGCCACGCTGGTGTCGCTGGAGGGCGACCGGTTCCGCCTGGTCGTCGCCGAAGGCGAGAACCTGGACAGCCAGGAACTGCCCGCGCTGGAGATGCCCTACGGGCAGTTCCGTCCGGCGACCGGCCTGCGTCAGTGCCTGAACGCCTGGCTCGCCAACGGCGGTCCGCACCACGAGGTGATGAACCTGGGCCACCACGCCGCCGACTGGAAGGTCTTCTGCCAGCTCACCGGCATCGAGTTCGTCCAGGTCTAGCGTCCCGGTTCCGCCGCCGGATGAGGATTTGCCAGACACGCGTGTTTAGTCTGATCCTCACGGGTACCGTGAAGTACCGTGCCACAGTCTGGTTTCCTCATCCGTGGTCGTTACCGGCTGGACGAGCGCATCGCCGCCGGCGGCGTGGGCCAGGTGTGGCGAGCTACCGACCAGGTGCTGCAGCGGCCGGTGGCCGTCAAGCTGCTGCGTCCGCAGTATTCCGACCATCCAGAGACACTGGCCCGGTTCCGCACCGAGGCCAGGCTGGCCGGCTCGATTACCCATCCTGGCGTCGCGCAGGTCTACGACTACGGCGAGTCGGGCGGGCCGTATCTGGTGATGGAGCTGGTGGACGGCCCGTCACTGGCCAAGATCTTGGATCACGGACCGCTCGGCCCGCTCCGCACCGCGGACATCATCGCGCAGGCCGCCGCCGGCCTGGAGGCCGCGCATCGCGCCGGGCTGGTGCATCGTGACATCAAGCCGGAGAACCTGCTGCTCGGCCCGGGCGGCCAGGTGAAGATCACCGACTTCGGTATCGCGCACGCAACCGGGTCCGCGCCGCTGACCGGAAGCGGAGTCGTCATGGGCACGACCCCCTACCTGGCGCCCGAACGCGCGATCGGCGGCCCGGGCACGGCGGCTAGCGACCTGTACTCGCTGGGCATCGTGGGATACGAATGCCTGACCGGCTCGCTCCCGTTCGACGGAACGCGAATCGAGATCATGGCGAGCCACGTGCACCGGCAGCTGCCGCAGTTGCCGGCCGAAGTGCCGCCGGAGCTGGCTGACCTGATCAACCTCATGGCCGCGAAAGATCCCGCCCAGCGGCCGGCGAACGCGGCGGTCGTGGCGGAATACGCCGGCCAGCTCCGCGACGCGATGATCGCGGGCCGTCCCCCTTCGCCCACCGCCATGGCGCTGAGCGGACATCCGCGGGTGGACACGTTCGTGCCGCGCAGACGCCTGCACGCCATGGCGGTGACCGCGGCGGCGGTCGCCGTGATCGCGGCGGCGGTCTTGGTCGTACCCGGCCTGCTGAGCGCCGGCTCGGGCCAGTCCGCCGCCCAAGCCGGTCCCGTCCCGTCCGGCCAGGTGGCGGCGACAGGCAGCCCGGCGCAGAAGACCGTGCTGGTCAACGGCGTTGATTTCGCCGGCCAGCCGCTGAACACGGTGCTCGCGCAGCTCCGGTCCCTGGGGCTGCAACCACTGCTCGAATGGTCCCGCAGCGGCACGCTGCCGACCGGGACCGTCATCTACGTCATGCCGACCGGAGCGGTGACCCGGGGCAGCATGATCATGGTGATGGCCGCCTACCGGCTCACGATCCCTCAAGGCGCGGGCGTCCCGAGCACAACCGCCCAGCCCAGCGCCCGGCCCCGCTCGGGCCAGCCCGCTCATAGCCCGAGCGGTTCTAGCTCACCCGCCAGTTCCCCCAGTTCCAGCTCGCCTGGCACCTTGGCCGGGTCCGGTTCATCCGGCGGCACGAGCGGATCGGGCACGTCGGGTTCTGGTTCTGGTTCTGGTACGGGCTCGGGCGGCTTGCTGGGCGTGCTGGGTCTGCCCGGCCTCGGCTCACTGCTCCCCTGACGGCGCGACCGTCTCCTCAGCGTTCACGCGATCTCCTCACGGCCACCCCTGAATTGCTCACGCAAGCTCTGTAATCGCCCATGTGCAGAGCGCAGCGAAAGCTACTACCCACCGTAGACGTGACCTGGGAGCGTTGCTAGCGGGATGCAGTCAGGGAGGGACAGCATGGCAGTCAAGGTCCGCGTACCGCGCTGGACGCTAGGTCAGCACACCACGTTCGAGCTGCGCGATCTCCGGACGGAACTGGAACACGAAATTGAGCGCGCGTCGGCCCAGTCTCAGTATCCGTCCCGCGCCGCCCTGCAGGCACGCCTGGCCGACGTCATCGCGGAACAGGAAGGGCGCCAGGCCGCCGAGCTCGCGTCCCGCCAGCGTGGCAGGGACGACTTCAGGTACGAGATGTGATCCCAAGGCGGTGATTACAGAAGCGGACCGCCCGCCGCTGCCGGGAAGATCGTCCGGCAGTTCGCGGCGGGCCGGGACGTTGCCGCCCGTCCGCCACTTTGCCGCCCAACTCCCACGTTGCCTCCCGTCCGCCACTTTGCCTCCGAAGTGGTTCGAAAATGTCCGGCTTGCCCGGGAACGGCCAACCACTTGAGCGGCAAAGTGATCCTATGCATCGGAACTCTAGGTATCCAGATGCCCATTTTTCCGGCAGCGGGACGGCATGCATGGCGGCCACCGCGGCCGCCGCGGCCACCGCGGCCGCCGGAGCCTCCATGGCCGCTGCGGCTTACTGCCTGCGGCCTCGCTTCGCGGGCTGGCGCCGCCTCCAGTGCTGGCGCGCGGGCGGATCGAGCCCGACGTTGGCGAGGATGGATCGCAGGGAGTGCTGGGTGGCTTTGAAGTTGCTACTTGGGGCGCCGTGGCCGGATTTGAGGTAGCGGCGCTGGTTGAGTTCGATCTGGATGGCGTCGACGCGCTCACAACTGGCGAAACGCCTGACGGTCCAGCCGCCGGTGAAGCGTTCATTGAGGGCGACGGCGAACCCGTTGCTGGCGAAGGCACCGGCCAGCGTCCGCGTCACCTCGGGCCTGGCGGTGAGGCCGCGCCGGTCGCCGAGGATGACGTCGGGGTTCAGCGGGACGCCGAAGCTGTGCAGGTCGAGCAGCAAGATCCGGGGGAACTCGCCCAGCAGCCGCCCGACGGTTTCGTCCAAGGCCCGGTGAAACGGCTCGTGGGCGAGCCGGATCCGGTGCCGGATCTCGGCGGGCGTCAGCTCCCTGCGGTACACCGGCTCGCCGTCCGGCAGGCTTGCCGGGACCACGCTGGACCAGAACGACCCGTGCTGCTCCCCGTCCGGATCCCGGTTCACGTCCGCGACGAACCGGCTGAACGGCGTCGTGAGCGTCGTGATCCCCAGTGCGGGCAGGAAGTCGTACAGGTCCCCGGTCAGCCAGTCTGACCACAGGGCTTCTGGGCTTACCAGCAGAGCGCCGGCCAGTCCGGCCGGGTACTCCGCTCCGCCGTGCGGCAGGCACGCGACGACGGGCACCACGGCCTCTGACGGCTTAAGCACCCATCGCATGACCACCCCCGGAGCCACGGAATAGGCATGTAACGATTTGTAGATTATTTACCTACTTTGGAGGACTAATGGTGTAATAGTTTCTCATACTGTGGAACTTGGGGGAGCCCTCCCGCAGGGGCGCTGACTATCGGGAGGACCCAATGGGTCGACTTTTTACGTGGCGGGCCGGAGTCCTGGCCGCAGCGGCCGCACTGGCGATCTCCAGTTTCGCGTCGGGGACAGACGCGGCCGCGGCGCCGGGCAGCGGGCAGGCGAAACCCGCGATCGGGCAGCGTGCGGCGGCGAGCCTCGCGCCGCTGCCCGGCGGGGTCAGGCGGGCCTGCAGCGCCCCGACCAAGCCCCGGCAGATGACCTGCTTCGCGCTCGGGCCTTCGGCCAAGCTGTCGGGCGGCCGGATCAGCCAAGCCGACGTCCAGAGCCCGCTGAGCGCCACCCAGCTGCAGAGCGCCTACAACCTGACGTCCGCGGCCGCCAGCACGGCCACGAACGGCGAGCTCGTCGCCATCGTCGATGCCTTCGATGACCCGAACGCGGCGGCCGACCTGGCCTCTTACCGCTCCATGGAGGGCCTGCCCGCGTGCGACACCGCCACCCGGGCGGGCTGCCTGTCGATCATGAACCAGAACGGGCAGCCCACCCCGCTGCCGGGCGTCGACAACGGCAACCCGCCGGGCGGCTGGGAGCTCGAGGAATCCCTTGACATGGACATGGTCACCGCCGTGTGCCCGGGCTGCCACATTCTCCTGGTCGAGGCTAACAGCGCGATGGCCGGCGACCTGTTCACCGCCGAGAACGCGGCGGTGGCCGCGGGCGCGAAGTTCGTGTCCAACGGCTGGGGCGGCTCGGAATTCCCCAGCGAGTACCAGGCGGACAGCGTCTTCTTCAACCACCCAGGCGTGGCGATCACGTTCGCGGCCGGTGACCTCGGGTACGACGGGGACCTGGCGCCCAGCCAGCTCGGCGTGCCGACGCTCGGCACCTCGTACCCGGCCGCGTCGCAGTACGTGACCTCGGTGGGCGGGACGACGCTGACCATGAACGGCAACACCCGGGTATCCGAGACGATATGGAACGGCAGCGGCTCGGGGTGCTCCGAGGGAGAGGCCAAGCCGCCCTGGCAGGCCGACACCAGCGCGGGCAGCGGGTGCCTCAACCGCACCGACAACGACGTCTCGGCGGTGGGCGACCCGAACACGCCGGTGGCGGTCTACGACAGCTATCCGCTCAGCGGCACCTCGTTCGGCGCCACGTCCGCGGCCGGGACCAGCGCCTCGGCGCCCATCATCGCCGGGGTGTACGCCCTGGCCGGGGCGCCGGAGGCCGGTACGTACCCGGTGCAGTACCCGTACCAGCACACGTCGGCCTTCAACGCGGTCACGTCCGGCTCCAACGGGACCTGCGAGTCCGGCCGCCAGTACCTGTGCACAGGGACCGATTACTCAGGTACCACCTACAACGCCCCGGCCGGCTGGGGTACGCCGAACGGCACCGCGGGCTTCGCCAGCACCGCCACCGGCAACGAGGTCACCGTGCCTTCCCCCGGCACCCAGGACTACCAGGCCGGCAGCGCGGTCAACATTCCCGTCCCGGCGGTGGACTCCGGTTCCGGGCAGGCGCTGACCTACACCGCCGCCAACCTGCCTTCCGGGCTGAGCATCAGCTCCTCCACCGGCACGATCACCGGCACCTTGCCCGGCGTGCCCGGCACCACCGCAGTGACCGTGACGGCGGCCGACCCCACCGGCGCGAAGGGCTCGGTCAGCTTCCGCATCGTGAGCGTGCCGGACATGCGCGGCGCGTTCTTCGGTACGGTCGGCCCGGTGCAGCTGGACCTGGGCGGCAAGTGCCTGGACGACACCGTGGACAGCACCGCGAACGGCAACAAGATCCAGATCTGGACGTGTAACGGCAAGGCCTCCCAGAACTGGGAGTACGTGCCGGACGGCAGCCCCGGCGGGGCCGGCACGCTGCAGATCAACGGCAAGTGCGCGGACATCACCAGCCGCGGGACCGCGAACGGCACGAAGATCCAGCTCTGGTCGTGCACCGGAGCGGCCAACCAGGAATGGTTCCTGTTCGGTACCGCCGGCGCGCTCATCAACCCGGCTTCGGGTCGCTGCCTGGACGACACCGGCAAGAGCACGACCAACGGCACCCAGGTGCAGATCTTCGACTGCAACGACGGGACCAACCAGGCCTGGACGCCGACGGCCAGCCCCGTGCAGTCGGGCATCGGCGGCAAGTGCCTGGACGACAACGGCGCCAGCTCGGCCAACGGCAACAAGATCGACTCCTACTCCTGCAACGGCACCGGCGCGCAGGACTTCACGATCGGGCTGGACGGCTCGCTGCAGATCTTCGGCAAGTGCCTCGACGTCACCGGCCGCGGCCAGCTCGACGGCGCGCCGCTTCAGCTGTGGAACTGCACCAGCGGTCTCCCGCACGACAACCAGCAGTGGGTCGTCTGGTCGCTGCCCGTGCCGGGAGCGCACGGGGCGTTCGGCCAGATCATGAACGTGAACTCCAACAAGTGCCTGGCCGTGCCGAACAACAACACCGGCAACGGCACCCAGCTGGTCCAGGAGGACTGCTACGGCATGCCAGGCGAGATCTGGGCCCTGAGCTGACGGCACTGAGGTAGCTCAGTGGTGGTACCACAGTCCGTTATGAGATTAGGCGACCTCGGCCACTGCCTGAGCGAACTGCGCCGCGTAGAGGCGCTGGTAGGCACCGCCCGCGCTGACCAGCTCGTCGTGCGTGCCCTGTTCGACGATGGCGCCCTGCTCCATCACCAAGATGAGGTCGGCGTCGCGGATCGTGGACAGGCGGTGCGCGATGATGAAGCTGGTCCGGCCCTGGCGGAGCTTGCGCATCGCGCGCTGGATCAGCAGCTCGGTCCGGGTGTCCACCGACGAGGTCGCCTCGTCCAGGATGAGGATGGCCGGCTCGGCCAGGAACGCGCGGGCGATCGTGATCAGCTGCCGCTCCCCCGCGCTGACGTTGGCGCCTTCGTCTTCCAGCACCGTGTCGTAGCCGTCCGGCAGGGTGCGGACGAAGTGGTCGACGTGGGTGGCGCGGGCCGCGGCCACGATCGCGTCCTGCGACGCGCTGAGCGAGCCGTACGCGATGTTCTCCTTGATCGTGCCGCCGAACAGCCAGGCGTCCTGGAGCACCATGCCGGTCTTCGCGCGCAGGCCCTCGCGGGTCATGTCGGCGATGTTGATCCCGTCGACCGTGATCCGGCCGCCGGTGACCTCGTAGAACCGCATGAGCAGGTTGACCAGGGTGGTCTTGCCCGCGCCGGTCGGGCCGACGATCGCGACGGTCTGCCCGGGCTCGACGTTGAGCGACAGGTCGTCGATGAGCGGCACGTCCGGCTTGTAGCGGAAGCTCACGTGCTCGAAGGCGACCCGGCCGTCGATGGCCGCGGGGGCCACCGCATGTGCCGCGTCCGGCTCCTGCTCGGGGGCGTCCAGCAGGGCGAACACCCGCTCCCCCGACGCGACGCCGGACTGGAGCATGTTGGCCATCGAGGCCACCTGGTTCAGCGGCTGGGAGAACTGCCTGCTGTACTGGATGAACGCCTGCACGTCGCCGAGGCTGAGCGCGCCCGACGCGACCCGCAGGCCGCCGACGACCGCCACCAGCACGTAGTTGATGTTGCCGATGAACATCATCGCGGGCTGCATGAACCCGGCGATGAACTGCGCGCGGAAGCTGGCGTTGAACAGCGTCTCGTTGTGCTCGTCGAACGTCGCCGCGGATTCCTGCTGGCGGCCGAACACCTTCACCAGCGTGTGCCCGGTGTACATCTCCTCGATGTGGCCGTTCAGCTTGCCGGTGGTGCCCCACTGCTTGACGAACTGCGGCTTGGACTTCTTCGCCACCACGCGGGCGATGGCGAGCGAGATCGGGACGGTGACCAGCGCGATCAGCGCGAGCAGCCAGGAAATCCAGATCATGAACGCCAGCACGCCGATGATCGTCAGCACGGAAAAGATGAGCTGGCTGAGGGTCTGCTGGAGGTTCTGGGCCAGGTTGTCGATGTCGTTCGTGACCCGGCTGAGCACCTCGCCGCGGGGCAGGCCGTCAAAATAGCTGAGCGGGAGGCGGGCCAGCTTGGCCTGCGCCTGCTCGCGGAGGCGGAACATGGCGCGCTGCACGATGCGAGCGGTCATCCGGCCCTGCGCCGCGCCGAGGATGAGCGCGACTATGTAGACCAGCGCGACGATGCCGAGCGTGCGGCCGAGCGCGTCGAAGTCGATGCCGTGGCCCGGGTGCAGCTGGAGCGAGCCGATCAGGTCGGCCTGGGTGCCCTTGCCGTGGGTCCTGAGATACTCGATCGTGGCTTGCTGCGAGGAGTTGCTGGGGAGGTTTTTGCTGATAAATCCTGAAAAAATGATGTTTGTGGCGTTTCCGAGGAGTTTCGGGCCCAGGACGGAGGCGCCCACCGAGCCTGCCGCGCAGAGCGCGCTGATGATCAGCAGCGTGCGTTCTGGGCGAAGCTGGCCGATGAGCCGCCTGAGTGAACCCTTGAAGTCCTTGGCCCGCTCCAGCGAAGGGCCGCCCATCCACCGCGCCGGGCCGGCGGCCGGGCCGGCCGCGCGCTGGGTAGCCGCGCTCTTCGCCTGCTCGCTCTTGGGCTCGTTCGCCGGCTCGCTCACGCTGCCTCCTGCTCGGTCAGCTGCGAAAGCACGATCTCGCGGTACGTCTCGTTGGTCGCCATCAGTTCCCCGTGAGTTCCCCGGCCCGCTATGCAGCCATTGTCGAGCACGATGATGCGATCCGCGTTGCGGATCGTGCTGACCCGCTGCGCGACGATGACGACCGTGGCGTCCTGGGTCTGCGCCCCGAGCGCGGAACGCAGCGCGGCGTCGGTCGCGTAGTCGAGCGCCGAGAACGAGTCGTCGAATAGGTAGATGTCCGGTTTATGGACGAGCGCGCGGGCGATGGCCAGCCGCTGCCGCTGACCGCCCGACACGTTCGTGCCGCCCTGGCTGATCGGGGCGTTCAGGTCGGTGACGAAGCCTTTCGCCTGCGCGATCTCGAGGGCCTCCCACAGCTCCTCGTCGGTCGCGTCCGGCTGGCCATACCTCAGGTTGGAGGCGATCGTGCCGGAGAACAGGTACGGCTTCTGCGGCACGATCGCGATCATCCGGGCCAGCGTGTCCGGGTCCAGCTGCGTGACGTTCACGCCGCCGACACGGACCTCACCCACCGTCGCGTCGAACAGCCGCGGGATCAGGTTCAGCAGCGTGGTCTTGCCGGCTCCCGTGCTCCCGATGATCGCGGTGACCTCCCCCGGTCTCGCGGTGAAATCAACGCAGGTCAGTACCGGCTCCTCCGCGCCCGGATAGCGGAACTCCACGTTCTTCAGCTCCAGGTGACCCTTTCTGGAGATCTCTTTAACAGGAACGGACGGTGGTACCACGCTCGTCTCCGTGCTCAGTACCTCCTGGATGCGTTCCGCGCAGACCTCGGCCCGGGGAACCATCATCAGCATGAAGGTGGACATCATCACGGCCATCAGCACCTGAAGCAGGTAAGACAGGAACGCGGTGAGGGCGCCGACCTGCATCGAGCCGTCGTTGATGAGGTGACCGCCGAACCAGAGCACCGCGACGCTGGAGAGGTTGACCACCGACATCACGGCCGGGAACATCATCCCCATCAGCTTGCCCGCACCGAGGGACACCCCGTACAGCTCGTCGTTGGCGGTGAGGAACCGCCCGCGTTCCGGCTCGTCGCGGACAAACGCGCGGATCACGCGGATGCCGGTGATCTGCTCCCGCAGCACCCGGTTGATGCCGTCGATGCGGGTCTGCATCAGCTTGAACAGCGGGCGCATCCGCCTGATCAGCAGCGTGACGATGAGGCCGAGGACGGGGACGATGATCAGCAGCAGGGAGGAGAGCGTGACGTTCTGGTTGAGCGCCAAGATGACCGCGCCGACCCCCATGATCGGCGCGGACAGCATCATGGTCAGCGTCATCACGATCAGCATCTGGACCTGCTGGACGTCGTTCGTCGTCCTGGTGATCAGGCTCGGCGTGCCGAACCGGCCGACCTCCTGGGTAGAAAAGCTCTGCACCCGGTCGAACAGCGCCTTGCGGATGTCCCGGCCGAGCGCCATGGCCGTCTTGGCGCCGTAGTAGACGGCTACCGTCGCGGCCGCGATCTGCACCAGGGAAATGGCGAGCATGACGCCGCCGGTGCCGAAAATGTAGCCGGTGTTCCCCTTGACCACGCCGTTGTCGATGATGTCGGCGTTCAGCGTCGGCAGGTACAGCGCCGCGAGGGTCTGCAGGAACTGGGCCACGACGACGATGACCACCCAGTTCCGGTAGGGGCGCAGGAAGGTCCGCGCGAGTTTCAGCAGCACGTTCTCGTTTTCCCCTCGTTAGTTATGCCGCTCGGCGGGCGGTCTCATAGCCCGTGGCCATGGGAGCAATCAGGTCGAGCGCCTCTCGGAGCAAGGCGCCGTAGTCCGCATTCTCATCGTCCAGCCACCGGTGGACGATGACACGGGTGGCACTGCAGTAGGCCGCTGCCAGCAGCCGCGGGAAAAGATCACCGGGGGCGGAGCCTACGCGCTCGGCAATCGCCTCGGCAAGCGTATTTTCCCGCGCGAGCACCGCCTTGTAGAATTCCCCGCGCAGCGCGGGAGAGGTGATGATCAGCCGCACGAAGTCCCGGTTCGCCCCAGTGGCGGGATCGGCGACGAGCAAAGCGTTGCGGATGGCCTCGGCCAGCGGTTCCGTTCGGGGCCGGTTCTTGAGCGTCTCCCCCAGGATCCTGGCCTGGTCCATGACGAGGGCACAGACGGCTTCTGGGACTGAGGAGAAGTAGTTGTTGTAGGTCCGGGGAGAGACCCCGGCTTCGGCGGCGATGTCCGGGACGCGGACGTTCTCCAGCCCCTCGCTCATCGCCAGCCGCATCGCCGCCTGGCCCAGCGCCACGCGGGTAGCGATCTTCTTCCGCTCCCGCAGCCCGAGGCCCTCGCCCTCTTCCACACCCGCAAGCTACCCCCAAAGTGCGTGTCGCGCAAATTTACGTGCCGCGCATTGATTGCGGCGGGTCGTCTGGTGCCTGGCGTCGCGGGCTTGGGTGTCTGGCGTCGCGGGGCCTGGGCGCCTGGCGTGTGGGGGCCCGGTGCGTGGGAGCCGCGTGTCTCGCGTCCGGCATCTTGGCGCCCGGCGTTCGCGGCGGCCGGCGTCTCGCGGCCGGCGGCGCTTATGCCGTTTCGCCGGGCTCCGCCTGTGGCTGCCGCCCTGCGTGACCGGGGGCGGTGGGCCACAGCCCACCTTCTTTCGGGGGCGGTGGGCCACCGCCCCCCGGGGGCGACGGCGATGCAGTGAAATGCCGGGACTTTTTGCGCCTTTATGTCAGCTTTAGGCGTTAGCAGTGCCGACAGGAAAGGCCGTTAGCTCGTACCGTGTGCGGCCTCAAAATAACCTGGATAGGTCCGTCGCGCCAACGTTTAGTGCCCTCCGAAGAGTTGGCGCGGAAAATTGGCTCTGGGTTACATCTGTGATGATGACGAAGCCTGCCAGCCGCCGGGGCCGGGTCTCAGGGCGCCATTACCTGATACCCGATCCGCCCATACCGGACGCCACGCCGGTCCAGCCAATAATTATCAAGTGAGCGGCCGACGTTACCGCGGAGAGTCCGTTTGCGCCGTTCCGCGATCAAGCAGGTGGACTGGGCCGGCCGCCGCGATTGAAACCGGCTTGCACAACGCCGGCCCGCGCTAGGAAACCACCGGGCGTCTTCGTCCTTGCCGCCGTTCCGCCACGTTGCCGCCGAAGTGGGATGCTATTGACGAATTGCCCGGCGTCGACCTCGGCTCACGTCCGCGGAAGCCGGGAGCGGGGCAAACCGGGCGTCCGCCTGGCCCGCGAGGCGCGGCGGAATGATCGTGGATCGAAAGGCTCGGACATCCGAGCCTTTCGATCCACGATCATCACGGCATGAAAGCTGGCGCCCGGTTCGCGGCTTATGCACCCGTCGGCCGTGAGCCCGCAGGGCCAGACGCCAACGCCGGGAACATGCAATCGGGACGCACATAGAATTAACCAGATTCGAAATGGTTTGGCTAAGCGTGACATACGGGGGCAAATTAAAACCACTTGGGCGGCAACGCGGGAGTTCGGCGGGCAACGAGGTCGGGCGGCACCTTCCGACACCGAGTGGCGGCGTGCTGACCGGCCGGGAGTCCCGCGACGTCTCGCTGGGGCAGAGTCGCGACGCCGAGGCGGCATGACCGGGGGTCACTGCCCGGTCAGGTGGGATAACGCTGGATAACGGGGACGAAACATCTTCGACATCCTCTTGACCGGCCCAGCGCTGCTGAGCGAGACTCGGCGCTAGAGCGAACGTTCGCTCAAGCGGTGCGGTGGACGCAGCGGACGCAACCGGCTTGTGGCCGGTGTGGCTGGTGTGGTGTGGCGGGTACAGCGATGTACCCGATACAGAGTGAATATAGCGGTTTGGACGGATAGAGGCGGTGCGGTGGCGCGACGGCGGTACGTGTCGATCAAGGAAGTCGCGGCGCGCGCCGGGGTCAGCTTCCAGACCGCGAGCAAGGTGCTGAACGGCGGTGACGTGCGGGTTTCCGCGGAAACCGCGGAGCGCATCCTGGCCGCGGCGGGCGAGCTTGGCTACCGGCCGAACACGATCGCGCGGAGCCTGGTGCAGCGGTCCACGGCCACGATCGGCCTGGTCGCCAGCGACGCGACCGACATCGCGGTCACCCTCGCGTCGGTCGCCGCGGAGCAGGCCGCGCGGCGGCACGGGCATTCGGTGCTGGTCGGGCACCTGCCGACGGGCGGTGCGGACGGGGCGAGCATCGTGCGGACGCTGATCGAGCGCAGGGTGGACGGCATCATCGCCGCGGCACCCGAGGTCGAGGAGGACACCGAGGTCGCCGAACTGCTGCGCAAGTACGTGCCGTCGGTCAGCCTGCAGGCGGTGCCGGGCGGTGGGGTACCGCTGATCGGCTCGAACCACCGGGACACCGGCCGGCTGGCCACCGCGCACCTGACCGGGCTCGGGCATACCTCGATCGGTACCGTCACCGGGCTGTTCCGGCGCCGGGTGACGCGCAGCAGGCTGCACGGATACGAGGACGCGCTGCGTGCGGCCGGGCTGGAGCCGGGCGAGGACCTGGTCGCCGAGGGCGACTGGACACCGCAGGGCGGCGCGGCCGCGACCCGGCTGCTGCTCGAACGTTCGCCTGGACTGACCGCGATCTTCGTGCACAGCGACACGATGGCGATCGGCGTGCTCAGCGCGCTGTGGCAGGGCGGGCGCCGGGTGCCAGCCGACGTCGCGGTGGTGAGCTGTGACGACATCCCGTTCGCCGAATACCTCACGCCGCCGCTCACCACGGTGCGGATCCCGCTCGCGGAAACCGGCAGGCAGGCGATCGAACTGCTGCTGCGGGTCATCTCCGGCGAGCAGGTACCGACCAAGACGCCGTTGCTGCCCGTCGAGCTCATCGTGCGCGGCTCGTGCGGCGGCTACACACGCCAGGGGCGGCAAGCGACAAAGGAGGTCACGTGACCCGGATTGCCATCGATCCAGCCCGGCCGATCGGCCAGGTAGACCGGAAGGTATTCGGCGGATTCGTCGAGCACCTGGGGCGCTGTATCTACGGCGGGCTGTACGACGAAGGCTCCGTGCTGAGCGACGACCGCGGATTCCGCAAGGATGTGCTCGGCCTGCTCCGCGAGCTGCGGATGGGCGTGCTGCGCTGGCCCGGCGGCAACTTCGTCAGCAACTATCACTGGGCCGACGGGATCGGGCCGAAGGACAGCCGGCCACGGCGGCCCGAGCTGGCCTGGGGTGGCGAGGAGTCCAACCGCTTCGGCACCGACGAGTACCTGGCCTACTGCGCCGAACTGGGCACCGAACCGTATATCTGCCTGAACATGGGTACCGGGACGCTCGAGGAGGCGCTGGCCTGGGTCGAGTACTGCAACCGGGCCGGACAGACGTACTGGGCCGGCCGGCGGCGGGCGAACGGCCGGGCCGAGCCCTGGCGCGTCAGGTACTGGGGCCTGGGCAATGAGATGTACGGGGACTGGCAGGTCGGCGCGTTCTCGGCCGAGGAATACGTGCGCGAGGCCACCAGGTGGGCGCGCGCCATCAAGATGCTGGACCCGGACGTCAAGCTGATCAGCTGCGGGATGAACGGCTGGAACGAATGGGACCAGGTGGTCATCGACGGGATGGCCGCCCTGGTCGACTACCACTCGATCCACATCTACACCGGTAGCGACGACTACTGGACGAACGTCCTCCAGCCACACCAGGCCGAGCGCGCCATCGCCTGCACCAAGGCGCTGCTGCAGCGGGCCGCGTACCGGCGCAGGCTCGCCGCGCCGCCGCGGATCGCGTACGACGAGTGGAACGTGTGGTACCGCAACATGACCGGCGGGCTGGACGAGCGGTACACGTTCACCGACGCCCTGGCGGTCGGCACTTACCTCAACATTTTCGTCAGGAACTGCGACTGGGTCCGGATGGCGAACCTGGCGCAGATGGTCAACGCGATCGCGCCTATCGTCACCACCCCGGACAGCGCGGTCGTCCAGCCCATCTGGTATCCGGTGCTGCTGCACGCCCAGGCGGCGCTGGATATCGCGGTCGACGTGCACGTCGACGGACCCGTCGTCGACGGCGCGCTGGCCGGCGGCCCCAGCCGCTGGCCGCACCACGTCACCGATCTCGGCCCGTTCAGCATGATCGACGCCACCGCGACTGTGAGCGCTCACATTCTGAGCGCTCGCAGCGCGGCAGGCGGGGGGCGGGCGGGACAGGACGGAGCCGGAGGGGCACGGGACGGAGCCGGAGGGACACAAGGCGGGGCAGGAGGGGCACAAGGCGGGGCAGGAGGGGCGGCAGGGGGAGCACAAGGCGGGGCAGGGGGAGCACAAGGCGGGGCAGGGGGAGCACAAGGCGGGGGCAGCGGAGCCGGGCCGGGTCGGGTCGCGGTGACGCTGGTCAATCGCAATCCGGATGAGGCGGAAACGGTCGAGATCTTGCTGCGTGACCATGCCCTCGCCTCAGCGGCGGTGATCAGGAGTGTCACCGCTGGCCGTTCTGATCAAACGACGGTGGACCTGCGGGAGGGGACAGAAACCCCGCACAACGGGTCCGTCGTCCTGAGCCTGCCGCCGCGCTCGTTCACGGTCGTCGAGGCGGCGATTACCCGTAACTAATGAAGGAGAAACCCCCGATGAAACTCATCGTCAGACGGCCGGCCGCCGTGCTGGCCGGGGTAGCGGCCGCGACGCTGCTCGTAGCGTGCGGCAGTTCCGGCTCGTCCTCCTCAGCTGGAGGCGGCGGCGCGAAGAAGTCGAGCTCGCCGACGGCCAGCGCATCGGCTAGCGTGCTGGCCGGCGGCAAGTCCTGCAGTTCGAGCGCCACGCAGCTCACGTTCTGGGCCTGGGTGCCCGGGATGAGCCGCGCGGTCACCCAGTTCAACGCCACCCACCCGAGCATCTGCGTCACGCTGGAAGACCCCGGCGCGGGCACTGGCGAATACGTGCCGCTGGACAACGCGCTGAAGGCCGGGACCGGCGCTCCTGACGTCGCTGAGGTCGAATTCGACCTGCTCCCGTCCTACGAGATCCAGAAGTACCTGGTCAACCTCGTCCCCTACGGCGCCAACAACTACAAGAGCAACTTCGCCAGCTGGGCCTGGTCCCAGGTCAGCCAGGGCGCCGGCGTCTACGCGATGCCCAGCGACTTCGGCCCGATGGGCTTTTACTACAACCAGCAGACGCTCGCGAAGTACCACATCACGCCCCCCACCACCTGGGCGGAGCTGGCGACGGACGCGACCAAGCTGCACAGCCAGAATTCCAAGGCTTTCCTCATCGACTTCCCGGCCAATGACCCGCAGTGGCTGATGGACATGATGTCCCAGGCCGGAGCGTGGCCATTCCAGTACAGCGGCGGTGCCAACCTCACGATCAACTGGACCGGGCCCGCCCAGCAGAAGTTCGCCGCGTTCTGGCAGCCGCTGATCGACAGCCACGCGGTCGGAACCGCTACCGACCTGAGCACCCAGGAGCTCACCGAGATGGACAACGGCACGATCGCGGCCGCGATCTACTCGGCCTGGGCGCCGTCGTACTTCGCACCTGACGTCAAGCAGTCCATGGGGCAGTGGCGGGCATCCGCGCTACCTCAGTGGTCGGCTGGCGCGAGCGTCGGCGCGGACTGGGGCGGGTCCACCTATCCCGTCTTCAGCCAGTCCAAGCACCCGGCCGAGGCCGCGCAGTTCTCTGAATGGCTGACCGCGACCGACCAGTCGTGGAGCATCGTGAAGACCCCGCCGTCCTCGCTGTTCCCGACCTACCTCCCGACGCTGCAGTCCTCGGACTTCAAGGCACTGGCCTACCCGATTTCCGGGAGCTCGCAGCCTAACCAGGTGTTCTCCGCTGGCGCTCTGACCATCCCGCAGACGCCGTGGCCTCCGTTCATGACGCAGGTGCTCAACCAGGGCGCGACCACCTTCGGCGCGGTCATGACCGGCAAGGAGACCCTGGTCCAGGCGTTCGCCGCGTTCCAGCAGCAGGAAGTCTCCTACGCCAAGGCCCAGGGCTTCAACGTCAGCACCTGAGCCAGCTTTCTGCCCCGGCCCGTCTGGCGGCGGGCCGGGGCAGGGCGCATCATCGGGATCATCTGGAGGGAGGTCCGCATTGAGTGAAACGGCACTGAAGCCCGCGGCCACCACGGTCGCGCCGCCCAGCACTGGAGGAAAACGACTTCGTCGTTCGGCTTACGCGCGACGGCGCGGCCGCAGCGGGCTGGCGTTCGTGACACCGTTCATGATCGTCTTCACGCTGTTCATGGTCGTGCCGCTGATCTACGCCATCTACCAGAGCCTCTACACCACCAAACTCATCGGCGGGACCACCTTCAGCGGCTTCGCCAACTACTCGACCGTGCTGAAATCCGGGCCCTTCTGGGGCGGGGTCATCCGGGTGGTCATCTTCGGCGGTATCCAGATCCCGGTCATGCTCGCGATCGCCTTCTTCTTCGCCACGACGTTCGACCTCGGGGTGGCGAAATTCGGCCGGTTCTTCCGCGCCATCTACTTCGTGCCGTTCGCGGTCCCGCTCGTCGTCTCGTCGCTGATGTGGGGCTTCCTCTTCGACCCTGGCTACGGGCCGTTCAACCGGCTGATGAACGCGATCGGCTTCCACAACTTCAACTGGCTGTCGAACAACTGGATGGTCCCCTCGATCATCATCATCGCCATCTGGGAATGGACCGGTTACAACTGCATCATCCTCTACACCGCGCTGAAGTCGGTGCCGCGCGACATCGTGGAGGCCGCGATCCTGGACGACACGCCACTGTGGCGGATCATCTTGCGGATCAAGCTGCCGATGGTCAGGCCCGCCATCATCATGCTGGTCTTCATCAACACGATCGGCGCCATGCAGCTGTTCATCGAGCCGACGATCCTGAACAACTACCAGGCCGGAGTGGTCACCAATACCTACACCCCCGTCATCGACATCTACAGCACGGCGATCTCCAACGGCGAATATCAGCTCGGCGCCGCGATGGCGGTGGTCCTGGCCGTGGTCATCATCGCGATCTCCGTCACCTCCCTGGCATTCCGCAACCGCAGGAGGGATTTCGCATGAGCGCCGTAATGACGGGCGGAGGCGAGCGAATGAGGAACACAGCATGAGCGAGATTGCTCTTACTGAGTCACGCAAAGACCGCAGGCGCCGGGAGCGGCTTGAGGAACGCGATGCCGCCATCCCGGTGGAACTCTACGGGCTGAAGCGCGGGACGGTCACGCTGCTGACCACGTGCTGCGTGCTGTTCGCCGTCTTCACGCTGATCCCCATTGTCTGGATCGTCATCAACTCCACCAAGACCCAGGCGAACATTTTCCAGTCGTTCGGGTTCTGGTTCGCGCGGCCGTTTGAGTTCTTCCACACGTTCGCGAACCTGTTCCGCGACGTGGACGGCGACGGAACTTATTCGCACTGGTTCTACAACACCGTGGTGTACTCGGTGGTGGCCGGAGTCGGTGCCACCGTGCTCGCCGCGCTCGGCGGGTACGGGTTCGCCCGTTTCGAATTCCGCGGCTCCAGGCTGTTCTTCGGCTTCATCATCGCCGGGCTGCTCGTCCCGATCACGCTGGTGGCCGTGCCGCTGTACCTGGTGTACGCCAAGGTGCACCTGATCAACTCGATCTGGGGCATGATCATGCCGTCCATGGTCACGCCGGTCGGCCTGTACCTGATGCGCACCTACGTGGAATTGTCGATCCCGCGCGAACTGCTCGACGCCGCGCGCATTGACGGGGCGTCCGAGGTGCGGATCTTCTTCCGGGTCGCGCTGCCGCTGATGGTGCCCGGGCTCATGACCGTGCTGCTGCTGTCGATCGCGGGGACCTGGAACAACTACATCCTGCCGCTGATCATTTTCAGCACGAACAACCTGTTCCCGACGACGGTCGGAATGGGACTGTGGCTGCAGCACGCCGGCAATTCCGGTGACACCAACCTCTTCCCGCTGCTGGTGATGGGCGGTCTCATGACGATCATCCCGATGGTCGCGCTGTTCGCGCTGCTACAGCGTTACTGGCGCGGCGGCCTGCTGCTCGGCAGCGTCGCGAACTGATGGCTTAGGTGGTGCTTTGTGGCTGCGATTTCCCTGCGCGGGCTGACGAAGGTCTTCGCGACAGGTACCGAGGCGGTGTCAGACCTCTCCCTGGATGTCGAGGACGGCGAATTCGTCGTGCTGGTCGGGCCGTCTGGCTGCGGTAAGACCACCGCGCTGCGCATGGTCGCCGGGCTGGAAACGATCACGTCCGGCACGGTTTCCTTCGGCGACCGGGTGGTGAACGACGTGTCGCCGCGGCACCGCGACGTCGCCATGGTATTCCAGAACTACGCGCTCTACCCGCACCTGAGCGTGTATCAGAACATCGCCTTCGCGCTCGAAAACAAGAAGGTCGAGAAGGCAGAACGGCATCGGCGCGTCGTTGCGACAGCCGCTGTCGTCGGGCTGTCGGAATTGCTGGCGCGCAGGCCGCGGAATCTGTCCGGCGGACAGCGCCAGCGGGTGGCGATGGCGCGGGCGCTGGTGCGCTCGCCCGCGGTGTTCCTGATGGACGAGCCGCTGTCCAACCTGGACGCCAAGCTGCGGGTGGCGATGCGGGGCGAGGTGCTCGCCGTGCACCGGTCGGCCGGTGCGGCGACGCTGTACGTCACGCACGACCAGAACGAGGCGATGACGATGGGCGACCGGGTCGCCGTGCTGCGCGACGGGGTGCTACAGCAGTACGCGACGCCACGGGAGCTGTACGACCAGCCGGCGAACCTGTTCGTCGCGACGTTCATGGGGTCACCGGAGATGAACCTGTACGAGGCGGCGCTGGATTCGGCGGGCGACGTGGTGCTCGGCACGCAGCGTCTGCCGCTGCCGGGGGCGGTGCTGCGCGGCCGCCCGGCGCTCGCCCCGTATCAAGGCCGCAAGGTCATCGTCGGGATCCGGCCCGAGGATCTCGACGTGAGCACCGACGGAGCGCTCGGCGCGCAGGCCCGGCTGGTGGAGGTGCTGGGCAGCGAGCAGTACGTGTACTTCTCCATCGACGCGACGCCGGCGGCCGCGGCCGCCGGAGCGGACGGCGATGGGCTGCTCGCCACCGGCACACCGAACGGCGTGGCCCGCATCGACCCGCGCACCCAGGTCCGCGCGGGTGAGCGAGTCACGTTCGGGGTCGATCCGGTGCGCTTGCACTTCTTCGACCCCGATAGCGGAGCCGCCATCGCATGAACCGCCAGACAGTGGGGCTAGCCGGTGGACTGGCGGATCACCAGGCGGCACGGCAGGCGTTCCGCACCGTGCGCGCGGTCTCCGGCGATGCCGGCCAGCAGCCGGCGCGCGGCCAGCTGGCCGAGGTCCTTCAGGCACATGTCCACCGTGGTCAGCGGCGGCCTGGCGGCGGTCGCGAGGACCTCCCAGTTGTCGTAGCCCACCAGGGCGATGTCGTCGGGTACCCGGCGGCCGGACTCGCGCAGCGCGTCCGCGACTCCCCTGGCGATCTGGTCGTTACCGCAGAATATGGCGTCGGTGCCGGGCTCGCCCCGCAGCACCACGTGGGCCGCCTGGCGGCCCCACTCCTCGCTCCACTCGCCGTAGAGCACCTGGCCGAGGCTGAGCTCAAGGCCGGCTTCGGCCAGCTCCTTCTGCGCGCCGGCCGCACGCAGGCGCGCGGAAAGGAACCGCTCGGGGCCGGTGACGTGCGCGATCCTGGCCCGTCCGGTGGTGATCAGGTGCCGGACGGCGATCTGCCCGCCCTGCTGGTCGTCGGGGACCAGCGACACGTCCGCCTGGTCCTCCGACTGGGTCATCACGTAGACCATGGGCACCGGCACCCCGGACGCGATCGGCGGGCGCGGGTCGGTGCGGCGGCCCGCGACGATGATGCCGTCCACCTTCCTGGACAGCAGCGTCCGCACGTAGTGCCGCTCCCTGATCGGATCGCCGCGGCCGTCGCACAGCAGCACGGACATCTGGCCCTCGTCCAGTGCGTCTTCCGCGCCCAGCATGACCGGAATGCTGAACCGGCCGAAGCTGTCGGTGGTGATCAGGCCGACCGTGTAGGTCCGCCCGGAGAGCAGCCCGCGAGCCAGCGGGCTGGGCTGGAAGCCGAGCCGCTCGGCGGCGGCCATCACCCGGTCGCGGGTCTCAGCGCGCAACTGCCCCCGGCCGTTGAGCGCCTTGGACACCGTGCCTATCGACACCCCCGCCAGCGCCGCGACGTCCGCGATCGTAACCGCCCGGCCCTCCGCCACCAGGAACTCCTCTCTGCCCGGAGTATACGGCAAACGGTTACTGAATTTTCTTTCAGCGGACCGCGGACCCGGTCATCGCGTGCGACCTCGCCATCGGCGGTTGGGGGCTTGACCCCGTCGCGGCGCCGTCAATAAAGTAAGGCAAAGGATTTCCTTATTTCCCACTCATGCTTCCGGCTGTGAGGTAGATGTTGAGCGAGATGCCAACCCGTCCCAGTCTGACCGGCGAAGGGCCGGTCGCGCCGCTCGCCACCGAGCGGCTGACCCTGCACCCGATCCGGGGCGGGGTGCGGATCGAGGGCGGGTTCTGGGGACATTATCAAGCGCTCAACCGGCAGACCACGATCCCGCACGGCATGCGCATGCTCGAGGAAACCGGCAGCCTGGAGAACCTGCGGATCGCGGCCGGGATGAGCGCCGGCGAGTACGCCTTGCCGCTGTTCCGCGACTCCGACGTGTACAAGGTGCTCGAGGCCATCGCCTGGGAACGCGCGCACGGCGCGGACGCCGAGCAGGAGCAGTTCCTGGCCAGCACCGTGCAGCTGCTGGGCCGCGCTCAGCAGCCGGACGGCTACCTGAACTCCTACATCCAGGTGGTCGAGGGCGGCAAGCGCTTCGGCAACCCCGCGATGGGCCACGAGCTGTACTGCGCCGGCCACCTGATCCAGGCGGCGGTGGCCGACCTGCGCACCGGCGGCGACCCCGCCGGGCTCGCCGCGGTGGCCGGCCGGTTCGCGACCATGCTGACCAGCCCCGGCCTGCCGCCCGACTTCGTGCCCGGCCACCCCGAGATAGAGATGGCGCTGGTCGAGCTGTACCGGACGACGGGCGAGAGCAGCTACCTCCAGCTGGCCGCCGACCTCGTCGGCCGGCGCGGGCGAGGCGAGCTCAGCTGGGGATCGGTGGGCAACACGTTCCCGCCCGAATACTTCCAGGACGACGTGCCGGTCGAGGAGGCCGACCGGATCCGCGGTCACGCGGTACGCGCGCTCTACCTGCTGTCCGGCGCCGTCGACCTGTACCTGGAGACGGGCCGGCCGGGACTGCTGCGCAGCGCGCTGGCCCAGTGGGACGACATGGTGTGCGGCAAGACCTACCTCACCGGCGGGCTCGGCTCGCGGCACAAGCGCGAGGCGTTCGGCGAGCCATACGAGCTGCCGCCCGATCGCGCCTACTGCGAGACCTGCGCGGCGATCGCGTCGATCATGTGGAACTGGCGGATGCTGCTGACCACCGGCGAGGCCAGGTTCGCCGACCTGCTCGAGCGGACGCTCTACAACGGTTTCCTGTCCGGCCTCGGGCTTGACGGCAAGAGCTTCTTCTACATCAACTCGCTGCACTCCCGCGGCCTGGGCGAACGGCAGCCCTGGTACCAGTGCGCCTGCTGCCCGCCGAACGTGATGCGGCTGATCGCCAGCCTGGACCACTACGTGGCGACCCGCACCGACGCGGGCGTGCAGATCCACCAGTTCGTCAGCGGCCGGGTCACCGCCACCTTGCCGTCCGCGGGCCAGCTCACGCTCGAGATGAGCACCAGCTACCCGGACGAGGGCGCGGTCCGGCTGCGGGTTCTCCAGGCCCCGGCCGGTCAGGCGGAGCTGGCCATCCGGGTGCCCGGCTGGGCCTGGCAGGCACCGGCCGCGCTCAACGGCCGGCCGCTGGACGCCGGCCCGGGCGACGATCACTACCTGCGGGTCAGCCGCACCTGGGGGGACGGCGACGAGCTGGTCGTCGAGTTCCCGCTGCGGGTCCACACCATCTACCCGGGTCCGGACCTGGACGCGGTACGGTCCTGCGTCGCCTACGAGCGCGGCCCGCTCGTCTACTGCTTCGAGGGCGTCGACGTGCCGGGCACCGGGCGGCTGCGCGGGGTCACCGTGCAGGCCGGGGCCGATGCCGCCGAGGTCCGCGGCGTGGACGTGGCCGGGCAGCCGGTCACCGGGCTGACCGTACCCGGCCAGATCGCCGCCCGGTCACCCGCGAACTGGCCCTACCTGAACGCCTCGACGGACCACGCCAGGGAGCAAGCCCAGCCCATCGAGCTGCGCGGGATCCCGTACTTCGCGTGGGCCAACCGGGGGCCCAGCGACATGCGCATCTGGGTACCGGCCGAGAGCCGCTGAGGAGGGGGACCCATTGGCGGACGTGGCAGCGACCCTGCTGTCGATCTGGCGGGACGTGCTCGGCGCGGACGTGAGCGCGACCGACAGCTTCTTCGACCTGGGCGGAGACTCGTTCGTGGCGCTGCGGGTCCTGGCCCGCATCAAGGACGAACTCGGCTACGACGTGTCAATCGCCGACCTGCTCGACTATCCCACTGTCGCCGAACTCACCGCGGTCGTTCAGCATGCCTATCCTGAACCTGCACGACAGAGCGCGCCGTGACGCGGTAGCGCTGATCACAGCCGCGGGACAGCGGCTGACCTACCGGGACCTGAGCCGGCTGACCGACCGGTCGCGGCACGTGTTCGAGTGCCGGGACAAGGCGCTGGTCGCCGTGTTCAGCGACCGGGACGCGGGCAGCGTGACCGCATACCTGGCCAGCTTGTCGCTGGGCCACGCGTGCGCCTTCTTCGGCGCCGTTCCCGCCGCCGCCCAGAACGCGCTCATCGCCGCGTACCAGCCGGAGTTCGTGGTGGGCGCGGGTGCCGGTCCTGACGGCTACGCGGCGGCCGGGGTGCTGCCGGGCGGGGCCGCGGTATACCGGCGCACGCGGGCCAGCGAGGGAGCCATCTTCGCGGACCTGGCGCTGCTGCTGGCCACGTCCGGCTCCACCGGCAGCCCGAAGGTGGTCCGGCTGTCCCGGGCGAACCTGGACGCCAACGCCGCCGCGATCGCCTGCGCGCTGGGCATCGGCCCGGCCGAGCGGGCCATCACCTCCCTCCCGCTCAGCCACAGCTACGGGCTGTCCGTGCTGAACAGCCACCTGGCCGCGGGGGCGTCGGTCGTCGTCTGCCCTGACCGCGTGCTGTCCAGCGGGTTCTGGCGGACGGTCGCCACCAGCGGCGTGACCAGCTTCGCCGGCGTCCCGACGGCGTACGAGCTGCTGCGGGCCAGGAACTTCGACCCGGGACGCTACCGGTCACTGCGCACGATGACCCAGGCCGGCGGGCGGCTGTCGGGCGACCTGATCGGTCATTACGCCGAGCTGATGGAACGTACGGGCGGATTCTTCTGGGTCATGTACGGGCAGACCGAGGCCACCGCCCGCATCAGCTGCCTCCCCCCGGGGCACCGCGGAGCCCACCCCGGATCGGTGGGCCGGGTCATCCCCGGCGGCGACCTGCGCGTCGAGGACCAGGACGGCAGGCCGCTGCCCGACGGCCAGCCGGGACAGATCGTCTACCACGGCCCGAACGTCATGCTCGGTTACGCGCGGTCCCGGGCCGACCTGGCCGACGGGGACCAGCTCGGCGGCCGGCTGGCCACCGGAGACCTCGGATACTTGCGGGACGGGTACCTCTACCTGACCGGGCGGGCCAAGCGGATCACCAAGATCCTCGGGTACCGGGTGGAGCTGGACCAGGTGGAGATGGCGTTCTCGGCGGCCGGCCCGGCCCGGGCCGTGGCCGGGCCGGGCGAGAACATCGTGGTGTTCGCGGAGCGGCCCGGCGAGCGGCACGAAGCGATCCGGTGTCAGCTCGCCGCGCAGCTCGGCTTCCCGCCGGGCGCGCTGACCGTGCGGCCGGTGGACGCCATCCCGGTGACCAGGACCGGCAAGGTCGACTACGGCGCGCTCGCCCGGCTGGCCGGGGTCCCGCATGCGAGTTGACGACCTGATCCGCTCGATCGCCGCCGCGCAGCCGCGGCAGCCCGCGGTGATCGCCTTCGACGAGCGCGACCGCGAGCAGACCCTGACCTGGTCGGGGCTTGAGCGGGCGTCGGCCGCGCGGGCGCGGGCGCTGGCCGGGCACCCGGCGCCGGCGGTGATCGCGTTCGACGCACCCAGCCGCGCGCGGACCGTGGTCCAGATCCTGGCCTGCCTGCGAGCCGGCCTCGCGCCGCTGCCGCTCGATCCCAAGGCGCCGCCGGCCGAACGGGCGCGGCTGCTGCGGGCCGCGAGCACCCGGCACCTCGTGCATGTGTGGGACGGCGACGGCGCGCCGGTGCCGGCCGCAGATCCGCCCGCTGGCAACCCCGAGCCGGCCGGCTACCTGCTGGCCACCGGCGGCTCGTCGGGCGCACCGCGGGTCATCGCGCATCCGGGTTATGACGGCCGTCCGGTGCCGAATCCGCTGCTCGCCGCCACCGGCTGGCGAGGCGGCCAGCGGCAGCTCGTGGTCGGCCCGCTGCATCACGCCGCCCCGTTCAGCGCGTGCCTGGACGGGCTGCTCGACGCGAACACCGTCATGCTCCAGAACGTGTTCCGCCCGCGCGCCGCGATGCGCATCGCGGCCGAGCAGGGCGTGCACTGGATCCAGCTGACGCCCACCCACATGCAGTGGATGCTGCTGGCGGCCGAGCGGGAAAGCCTGAGCCTGCCCGCGCTCCGGGCCATCGTGCACACCGCCGCCCCGTGCCCGGCCGCGGTCAAGCGCGGCTGGATCGAACTGGTCGGATCGCGGCGCGTCTTCGAGTTCTACGCGGCCACCGAGGGCATCGGGACGACGCTGGTCCGGGGCGACGAATGGCTGCGGCGGCCCGGCACGGTGGGCCGCGGGTTCTGCACGCAGATCCGCGTGCTCGACAGCCGCGGGCGGCTGGCGCCGGCCGGCGCGGTCGGCGAGGTCTACATGCGAAGGCCCGGGTTCGCGGACGCCGCCGCCGTCACCCGGCGCACCGCCGACGGGTTCAGCAGCGTCGGGGACTTCGGCTGGCTGGACGAAGAGCGCTACCTGTTCCTGGCGCCGCGGCGGGAGGACATGGTCCTGGTCGGCGGGGCCAACGTGTACCCGGCCGAGATCGAGGCGGTCCTGCTCGAGCACCCGCAGATCCTGGACTGCGCCGTGCTCGGCGTACCGGATGAGCAGGTGGGCTCGCGGCTCGCCGCCTACATCGCGTGCCGTCCGGGTGCTCAGCTGGACGAACCCGGCGTGCGTTCGTTCTGTGCCGAGCGACTGTCAGGGCACAAAGTACCACAGATCGTTCATTTTATCGAAAATATCCCACGGTCAGAGGCTGGGAAGCTGCACCGGCGGAGCCTGCCGGGCCAGATGCGGCCGGCGCAGACACAGGAGGAGGCGCGCTGATGGACGTGCGGCGGGCGCTGCTGTCTCACCCCCAGGTGAGCAGCGCGGAAGTCGTGGACCTGCCCGATGTGTCGGCCCGTCCGGTGGCGTTCGTGGTGGCGGACGGCTTCGTCACCGGCCCGCAGCTCCGCCAGCACCTGGCGGCGGCGCTCGGCCCGGACGGCAGCCCGGACGTCATCGCCCTCGTGCCGGAGATCGACCTGGCCGCGGCG
>Ga0126381_100000917_pt1 | contig 31934 bp, 33 predicted proteins | sample PanSoiMetPlot_28_FD_96465 | JGI IMG/M metagenome (GOLD analysis project Ga0126381, IMG submission 96465) | Tropical forest soil microbial communities from Panama - MetaG Plot_28 | ecosystem: Environmental > Terrestrial > Soil > Tropical forest > Bulk soil | place: Panama | collected 2016-02-17 | reverse complement strand
TCCATAATGTCACATCGCAGCCGACAGAATTCAGCAGCAGTAGCGGTGGCCCGGCGCCTTCCTCGCGCCAATAAAGGCGCACACCGCCATTTTTCGCGAAAGCCATCAGGACCGGGCCTTCAGGATTGCTCGCACAAGGTATTCGGACTCGCCAGTATCTGTTCCGACATTGGCGGCCATGAGGGTGGCCGCCATGCGGACCGTATCGACCTCGAGGCCTTCAACCACGGGTACCAATGCGACGAGTGCCCCGTGCGTGAGGACGAAGAGATCCGCCAGCACTGGTCCTTCCGCCTGCCACCCTCCAAGGCCCCGTTCCTGTTCCTGCGGCAGCCCGGCGATGATGGTTGCCGCAAGTCCGGGCGCACGCGAGGCCGCTGAGAGCACAATCTGACAGCCCGTGGGATTGCGCTTGTGCGCCATCGCCGATGAACCACCGCGCCCCTGCACGCGCGGTTCGAGCGCTTCCGCAATTTCACCTTGCGCCAGGAGAGAAATGTCGCGGGCTATCTTGGCGGAAGCGCCCACGACGATGGCAAGGGCACAAGCCAATCCGGCAATGCCTCCCCGCCGCGCATGCCATGGGAGTATGGGGGATGCTAGGCCCAGCTTCTTCGCCATGTTGGCGGCGATGGAAGCCCCTTTGCCATTCAACCCAGCGCGTGTACCCACGGCTCCGCCAAATTGCAACATCAGGCCCTGTTGGGATTCACGGCTCAGTCGCACAACCGATTCATCGATTCCCGTCAGCCATTGCGTGACCTTAAGTCCGAAAGTGATGGGTGAAGCGTCCTGCAGCAACGTGCGCCCCGTCATGGGGACGGCCGCCATGCGCTCCGCCAGCAGCGCCAACGCCGTTTTGAGCCGCTCGAGTTCGCGTCCGATGGACGACAGCCCCATCTTGGCTTGCAGCACCAGCACGGTATCGGCGACGTCTTGGCTGGTTGCGCCCAAATGGATCTTGTCGGCCAGCGCTTCATCACCAAGACTTCGCCGAAGATGGAGAACCAGCGGTATTGCCAGGGTGCCCGCATGCGCAGCTTCAGCGGCGAGGGTTTCCGTATCGAGCGGAAGCTGGGCGCAAGCGATGGCGATACGTGCCGCTTCATCCGCCGTTAATATGCCTTCGGCAGCTTGGGCCTCCGCCAACGCCGCTTCGAAAGCCAGCGCATGCTTGACCATGGCCGCGTCGCCGAAAATCTCCAACATTTCGGCGCTGCCACCACTCAAGTCGCGGATCGCTCGGGACATGATGCTCAACAATCGAAAAACACGGTTTCACCGGCGCCTTGCAGAATTATATCGAAACGATATGCGTCGCCTTCTTTGCGCGCGATCAGTGTGTGACGGCGCTCAGCCGGCACCAACTCCAGAATTGGGTCGGTGTCGTTGCAATCGGAATCGGGAAAATAGATGCGCGTGACGAGACGCTTCAGAAGTCCTCGCGCCATCACGCTCACCGCGATATGGGGAGCCTGAAAGCTATTTCCGGGCCCTGGCACCTGCCCGGGCAGAACCGTGCGGAAGCGATATTCGCCCCCCTCGGTGGTGGCCGAGCGGCCAAAGCCGATGAAATCGGTAACTGCGCTTGGCAAAGAATATTGACCCTTCGAATTTGCCTGCCAGATCTCCACAAGGGCGTCTGGCACCGGGGTCCCGTCGCCATCCAGTATCTGTCCGACGATGTCGATACGGATGCCATCGACCGGCCCGCGCTTCGACGCGGTATGCAGCAGGTCATGTTCGGGCCGCATCAAATCCGCCCGTGCGCCCAATTCCGAGTTACCAGTGAGGTCGGCTCCGCCTTTCCAGGGCAGTCCGAAATGAAAAAATGGCCCTACCGTCTGCCAGGGAGTCTGTCCGAACAATTCTTTGCTTTGATTGTCCACTCAGGCCTCCAGAGGAGTGGCGTGTCGGCCGCGCAGGACGATGTCAAACAAATAGCCCAATGCAAAATTGGGTTCAGTCGTATCGATGTCGAACCGCGATACCATGCGGTCGCGATAGGGCATCGACACAGAATTCGCGATTGGGTCAAGCGGCACCAGTGGATCGTCGGGAAAATACATCTGCGTCACCAATCTTGTGGCGAATGTCGGCCCCAGCAGTGACAAGTGGATATGCGAAGGCCGCCAGGCATTGTAGTGATTGCCCCACGGATAAGCTCCAGGACGCACCGTGATATAACGGTAACGGCCCATTTTATCGCTTACGACCCGGCCGACGCCGGTGAAGTTGGGATCGAGCGGGGCGGGCCAATTGTCTCGCTGGTGGATATAGCGTCCGGCTGCATTGGCCTGCCAGATTTCTATTACGGTGCCGGGCACTGGGCGTTCATTTTCGTCAAGCACGCGCCCAGAGACGATAATCCGCTGACCGAGGGGTTCGCCTTTATGCTGCCTGGTCATGTCGGCCATTGCACCCCCCATCAAATCCTCCCACGAGCCGGAAGGACCAGTGGTTTCGGTGATGGTCTGGGGAATAGGAATTAGACGATGAAGAGGGGCGCGTTTTATCGTCGAAGCGTATGGCGAAAAAAGATGCCGCGGCTGGGCAGTATCATCTTCTCGCTTAAATATGTCCGACACGATGTCCCCGATCCTGTCCTGGGTCTCGGACTATAGCCGCTTAACCATCCCTCTCGCCGAGAATCTGTACACCTGAGGGAGGTTCTCCGTTCTACGCCAAATTTGTGGGCCAGCAAACGAGCCCGCGATGATGGTGCTATGCCGGCGGCGGACTTGCGGGTAAAGAGGGGTAGGGGGAGCCCGCCGTGCAAAAGAAGATCGCTTTTGAAGAGCATTGCGCGATTGCCGAGACGCTGGAAGGAAACCGCGTTATCGCCGGCGAATCCGGCAAATGGGACGACTTCGCGCGTCAAATCCTCGATCTCGCCGATGAGCGCCTTGAGGGGATGGAGCGTAATGGTATCGACTTTGCCATCCTGTCGCTCAACGCGCCCGGCGTGCAGGGTATCCTCGATCTCGGCCGCGCCGTTCAATTGGCGAGAAAGGCCAATGATCACATGGCTGAAGCCGTGGCGCGGCACCCCAACCGCTACGCCGCTCTTGCCGCGCTGCCGATGCAGGACCCGGATGCCGCCTCGGCCGAGCTTACGCGTTGTGTGCGAACGCTGGGCTTTAAGGGCACGATGATCTACGGCTATGCGCAAAGGGAGGTGGCGGATTCCGCGATCTATTACGACACGCCCGAGTATCGTAGCTTTTGGGCGACGGTCGCTCAGTTGGACATACCGGCCTATCTGCACCCCAGAATGCAAATTCAATCACGTGCGCCGATCTACCAGGGGCATCCCTGGCTGATGAGCGCTCCTTGGGGGTTTGGTGTGGATACTTCAATCCATGCCTTGCGCCTGTGCGGCTCAGGTATTTTCGATGAAAATCCTGACCTAAAAATCGTACTTGGCCACCTGGGTGAGCTGATCCCCTTTGGGCTTGGGCGGTTGGAAGCGCGCATGCGTTTTTCACCTCGGGGCTATCGAGGCAAACGGCCCCTGGGCGAGTATTTCCGCAAACATTTCCACATTACCACAAGCGGCAACTTCAACGACCCCGCTTTTCGCTGCACACTCGAGGTAATGGGTCGGGATCGCGTGTATTTCTCCACCGACTATCCATATGAAACCATGGAGGACGCCGCCAGCTGGTTCGATTCCACGATCGTGATCGGCGAGGACGAAAGGCTCTTGATCGGACGCGCCAATGCGATCAGGCTCTTCAAGCTTGGCATAAAAGTTTGAATTGGCTCGTCTCTCCGAGACGGCCTGCGATTGCCTGGCGCTTTGGTGGAAACAGTTGAAGGGGAACGTCAATGCGGGGGGACGCGCTCGGGCTCATTAGAAAAGATATTGCCCAGAAAGAGAGCAAATCTCGGGGCGGTCAATCAATAGCGTTACTGCCAAGCGTCCGGTACGGCGTCTACGCGACGGCGGTACTGATGATCGCATATGTCTTCTCGTTCCTGGATCGTCAGATCCTCACTCTGATGGTCGGTCCAATCGAACGAAGTCTTCACATCAAAGATACGGCCTTCGCGCTTCTGACTGGCGGCGCCTTCGGCATCTTCTACACCCTGATGGGTCTTCCTTTGGGCTGGATGGCCGACCGCTTCAATCGCAAATGGATCGTGTCGATCGGCGTCGCCTTGTGGAGCCTGATGACGGCGGCCTGTGGGCTCGCGCAAAGTTTCACGCAGCTTCTCTTGGCACGGATCGGGGTGGGTGTTGGCGAGGCGTCGCTGACGCCGGCGGCTTACTCAATGCTGTCGGATTATTTCGACAAGTCGCGGTTGCCGCGTGCGATGAGTTTCTTTGCTTGCGGAATTTTCGTCGGGGCCGGGCTCGCCATGATACTAGGCGGCACGCTGGTCGGCGCTGTGGCGCGAACCCCTGTTGTCCATATAGCGGTACTCGGCGTCATGCGGTCGTGGCAGATCGTATTCGTTGTTGTGGGCTTGCCGGGCCTGGTGCTGGCGCTGTGGCTGGCTACCCTGCGCGAACCGGTTCGGCGCGACCAAGGCGTGCAGGCCGCCGCCGCGAAGCGCAAGCCTACACGCCAAGAGTTCAGTGAGTTGATAGCCTTCCTCGCGCGGTACAAATGGATGTTCATATCCCTTTATGCGGGGGGTGCCCTTTACGCACTCATCGCATTTGGCGACTCCTGGTATCCCGAGCTTTTCATCCGGACTTGGGGTTGGAGCCCGCGCCATTCGGGCCTGGTCATCGGTGCGGAAACGCTCACCATTGGACCGCTGGGAATGATCTTCGCGGGCTGGTATTCGAGCCGGCTGATTGCCAAAGGCAAAGTGGATGCTTGTTTGTGGCTCACGGGATTGGGGGCGCTCGGCATAACCGTGCCGGCGATCGCGCTACCGCTGTCTCCCAATCCAGTCGTGGCGGCCACCCTGTTGGTGCTGTTCAAATTTTTGCAGGGGTTCCCTCCGGTACTCATTCCCACGGCGATCTTGATGACAAGTCCCAACAAGTTCCGTGGACAACTGGGCGCCTTGTTTCCATTCACGAATGGTATCGTCGGCGTCACTCTTGGCCCGATCTTACCCGCCCTGATTACCGACTATGTGTTCAGGGACCCCCATGCACTAAGATATGCCTTGGCGCTCTCCATGGGGCTGGTGGGGCCGGTCACGTTCGCCGCCTGTTGGATTGGCCTTAAACAATACAGACAATGCTTCGACGAATTTGCGGCAGCTGCCTTACCTGAACGCCCGGGCTAACTTGGTGATGAGCCTTTCAACGCGTCCACCAGCGACCGCGCGCCGCTGACGAGTAATCCTATATCGGTTCCCACCGATATCAGCGAGGCTCCGGCGTCCGCGTAGCGCTTCGCGGCCTCTATTGATGTCGCAAAGATACCCGCGGCCTTACCGGTTTTGCGCACCGTCTCAATGGCGTTTGAAATCGCCGATTGAACTTTGGGGTGCGAGGGATTGCCCAGATGCCCGAGCGCGCCGGCAAGGTCTCCCGGTCCGATGAACAGGGCATCCACACCCTCGACAGAGGCGATATCGGCAATCGCCTCAAGCCCGGGCTTGCTTTCAATCTGCAAGACCAGACAGATGTCGTCATGCGCCTCGGCAAAATAATCTGCCCGTGTTCCGAAGCCGGCTGCCCTTGTGAGTGAGGCCACTCCGCGTATTCCCTCGGTAGGAAAGCGGGTCGCCGAGACCAGCAAGCGCGCTTCGGCTGCGCTCCCCACCATCGGAATCAGGAGCGAGCGAAAGCCGATGTCGAGATATTGCTTAATGAGTCTCGGATCGCCCACCGGTGGCCTAGCCATGGCGTCCACCGGATAGCCTGAGACGGCCTGAAGCTGGGAAAGCATGGTCTGAATCGTGTTGGGGCTATGCTCGCCATCGAATAACAGCCAGTCGAACCCCGTCGAAGCGCAGATCTCCGCAGTATACGGATTGGCCAGGGTCTGCCACAGCCCCACTTGCAATTGATGGCGGGCGAGCGCGGCTTTGAGGCGATTCATGCGAACCTCACCGAAATGCTGCCGAAAGATCCATAATCGGCATGGAATTGATCTCCGGGCGCGGCGAATAAGGGGGCGATGAAACTGCCGCTCAAGATTATCTCGCCAGCTTCCAGACTTTCTTTCCAGGGCGCCAATTTATTGGCCAGCCAAGCCACCCCCAGGGCGGGGTGGCCGAGGACAGCGGCTGCCACACCAGAGTCTTCGATGACGCCATTGCGATAAAGAAGAGCAGGTACCCAACGAAGGTCGACCGCGCCAGGCGCGATCCGCGTATCGCCCAATACCAGGCCGGCATTGGCGGCGTTGTCAGCAATCGTATCAAAGACCTTCCGGGTGGTCCCTGTCTCGGGATCGACGCGTTGAATGCGGGCATCGATGATCTCGATCATCGGCGCTATCCAGTCCGTAGCCTTCATCACGTCAGCGATGGTGCAATCGGGACCGGAAATACGGTCCTTGAGAATGAAAGCCAACTCGACTTCGACACGTGGCTCGATAAAGCGTCCGACCGGGACGTCACTGTTATTGCAAAACAACATGTCGTCCAACAAAACACCGTAATCGGGTTCGTTGATGTTTGACGAACGCTGCATGGCGCGACTGGTGAGGCCAATCTTGTGCCCGATCACCTTCCGGCCCGAGGCAAGCTTGTTTTCCACCCAGGCGCGTTGCACCCGATAACCATCTTCGATCGTCATCTCCGGCCATTCGCGCGAGAAATGTCCGATCTGCCGACAGGTCTTTTCGGCCACGTCCAGACGTTCAGCCATCTCAGCAATGACAGGATTGGAAAGCGGCATCAGCGGTCCTTTTTGAAGCGCTGATGAAGGTTATTGTGTTTGAAACTCGCATTTTCGTCCGCTTCCTCGACATACATCGATATCGCCAGATAGCGGTGGTGATAAAGTTCGGCAAAGTGCATTTTTATTTTCTCGAAGAGGGCTCCGAAGAATTCCCGCTTGATTTCGGCGCTCCGGCCAGCCCCCATCGTGACTGTGATATTTATAAAAGCGTCATCCTCTTTTCCATCGGCGATGAAGTAATCGTCAAGCTTGATGGCCCGCACACGTATCCCGCCCCAGGGGAAGATGCCGGATTCCCGCATGGCTGCGGCGATCAGTGCGAGCAAACCGTGGATGTCGGCGTCACCTTCCAGATTCGCGGTCCATTCGACTGTCGCGTGGGCCATCAAAGGATCTCCAGTGTCGCAATTGTGCAGCCCACGGCAAAAATGGGAATAGGGGCATAGAAATGGACTTTGCCAGTCCCGCGTGCCGCCGCAGCAGTGGCGATAAATGTTCGGATCTCGAAGCCGCCTTGGCCCGCGTCGCGATAAATCTCTTCGTCCGAATAGGACAGCATCGCCTCTCGTTCCTGCCCCGCCCATCGGCGCAGGAATTCGCGGTCCCATGGCTCGTTGATCATGCCGCTGTCGGGGGTAGCGGGCCAATGCGAGATTCCACCCGTGCCGACCAAAGCAATGCGCTCGGGCACTTTATCCGCGGCACGTCGAATGGCTTCGCCGAATGCCCATACTCGGTTAAGCGGCGTCAAGGGAGGTCCCTGGCAATTAATGTTGGCGGGAATGAGGGTAAGGGTATTTTGAGGGTCGAGAAAATACAGCGGCACCATGATGCCGTGATCCAGGCGCCATTCCTCGGCATAGGTAACGTCCACACTCTTCTGAATTTCGGCGATTAAGCGGCGCGACAATCCGGGATTGCCGCGCGCCAAGCGGCGTGGAATTCTCAGCCAGGCGGGATCTTCAATCGGGCCGTCATAATTATCTGCCATGCCGACGGCATAGGCGGGCATGCTGTCCATGAAGAAATTCGCAAAATGCTCCGCTGCGATGACGAGCAGTGCATCCGGCTTGGCAGCATGCAGGGCCTCGCTCATGGCGCGAAAAGCAGCGTAGAACGGTTCGCGCAGCGCTGCATCCGCTCGTTCAGACCGGCCGGTAATTCCGGGTGCGTGACTGCAAACGCCGGCGAAAACCAGGCTCATCCCCTAAACTCCAGCCACCCGGTCGTCCGGACCCGAGAGCATGGCATAAACACCAGCCCTGACCGGTCCATGTCGCTTCACGCCATCACGCATACGCTGAAGATAATCAGCCCAATCAATCCCCGAAAAAGCCGCGAAGTGCATCAAGATCTGACCATTGACCCCCAGAACGTACAGAAGGCCGATATCTGGTTCCAAGACAGCGCGGCGCTCCTCCTCGGTCAGTTGAAAACCAGCCACCCCAGCCTCGGGATCCAGCTTGAAGCGCGCCTGCAGACCTTCGTCCCGGTTGAGCTGAAAAAGCAGTTTGCTGAGCTGATAAAGACTCATGTCTTGGTCTCCGCGACAAGACGATTGACCAAGCGGCCAATCCCTTCGATTTCGCATACAACTTCGTCGCCCACGGCACAAAAATGAAGTCCTTGGGGCGTGCCGGTCAGGATCATGTCACCCGGGAGAAGGGTCATTGTTTCGGAAAGATAAGCGATAAGATGAGCGATATCGAGGATCATGTCCGCGGTCGATCCTTCCTGCACCATTTGTCCGCTAACGGTGGTGAGAATACTAAGCCTTTGCGGATCGACGATATCTGTCGCATCGACCACCCAAGGCCCCAGCGGCGTGGTCGCGTCGCGGTTCTTCACGGCCAAGTTTGGGCGGAAATAATTTTCCAGATATTCGCGAATAGCATAGTCGCACGCGATCGTGTACCCGCCCACATAATCCAGCGCGTCCTCGGCCTGGATTCGTCGGGCAGGTTTTCCGACGATGGCGACCAGTTCGCATTCCGGATGCATCTGATGCGCATCTGCCGGGCGTATTGTTTCTCCCAGATGGCCCACTAAGCTGTTGGGCCCTTTGAGAAAGATCAGCGGCGGATCCTGCGAGTAAAAGCCCAATTCCTTTCGGTGGTCCGCATAGTTTAGCCCTAACGCGAAGATAGTGGCTCCCGGCGTCACAGGAGCTAGCCATTGTACCTCTTCGGGCGAAACAACCTCACCGCTAGGCAAACGCAGCGCCGTTCCCGACTCGTTGAGTTGTGCCCAAACGACAGCGCCGCGATAGGCGATGCGTGCGCGTTTCATGCGACAGATTCTACTTGCAGACTTACCGACAAGCCCGGCAAGTTTCCGCAGCGCGCGATAATTCGGCATCCCGGCCGCGAGCGTGGCGCGTCATATGCAAGCCCAACAAGAAGAAGATCGCCGGCGGCAAGTGTCATAAACACGCTGATATCGGCGATCAACGTCGCGGCGTCTCGCAGGAGCCGTTCAGTCGACCAGCTATGCACCTTGCGATCATCCGCGAAGGTCTCGATCGGGTTGTTCATGACCTTGGCATTGAAGGGCGCTAGCCGGCCTAGCCGCAGGAACCCGTCGCGGCAGCGCTGGCGCACGGGCGGCCGATAGAAACTGTCGCAGGGCTCGCTAGCATCAAGAGCAAGGCAGATGCCGCAGATATAGGCGAGGGCGCTGTCTTGAGGGATGCGGTGCGCATCGCGCCCAATCAGAAGGCCTAATGTGGCAGCGACTTCGATCTGCTCGAGGTCAGGCGGTATGGGAATGATTGCGCTGTCGCCCATCAGGCAAGCGCGGGGCTTGATGTAAAGGACCGGCTTATTGGGCGGCTGCTTATAGGGTGGTTCTATGAATGCGGCGGCCATATGACGATGGTGCTCACGGTCATTCAGGGCTGCGCCGAAGATGGTCCCAACTATCATCGCACATTTGACTTAGGGCCCCACCCGCTCATATATTTAACATGTTAACTTGTAAAGCTCTTCGTCCGGCTTCGTGTGAAAGCTCGCGCCAAAAAGCTAGTCCCATATCGCAATTCCCTGGCCGGCGCCCTGCTTGCGGCCCGCGAAGCGGTGATGGCGCCGATTAGGCCCATGCTGGCGGAGGCGGGAGTTACCGAGCAGCAATGGCGCGTCTTGCGTGTCCTCAACGATCTGGGTCCGGTCGAACTCGGAATGCTGGCGAATTCAGCGCTTTTGTTCGGCCCAAGCGTCACTCGCATCTTGAAGGAGATGGTTCAGCGTGGACTGGTCATTCGGCAGCCGAATCCCAAGGATGGGCGTGGTGCGATTGTCGCGCTTTCCGCCAGTGGGCGCGCCTTGATCGAAGAGACTGCCTCTCACACCCTTCAGCAATTGAACCACTATACCAGGAGTTTCGGGGACAGGCGCTTGAAGAAGCTCATCTCCGAGTTGCAAGCGTTGATCGCGGCCATCAAGTAACGCCGAGGCGTTGGCCTTTATGAGTGCCGCGCGCGAGCGCCACATTCTTCGTTTCCATATAGAAATCGAAGCTCCAATCGCCACCGTCGCGGCCTACCCCACTTGCCTTTACCCCGCCGAAGGGCGTGGGAAGGTGCCGGACATTCTCACTGTTGACCCAGATCATACCCGCTTCCAACGCATCCGACACCCGGAGCGCACGCTCGAGCTTGCCGGTCCACAAATATGCCGCAAGGCCGTATTTCACGTCATTGGCCTTGGCGATGGCATCGGCTTCGTCGGTGAAGCGAATGGCGGTGAGGACGGGACCAAAGATTTCTTCCTGCGCGATGCGCATACCCTGACTGGCTTGGGCAAACAGGGTAGGTTCAAAAAAATAACCCGGTCGCTCCATCTTGCATCCGCCCACGGCGATTGTGGCTCCGTCATTGCGGGCAACGTCCATATAGCTTGAGACTTTGGCGAGGTGGAGCGGATGGATTAGGGGGCCAACCTCGGTAGCAGGATCGAAAGGGTCGCCCACTTTCAGCTTGCGCACGCGCTCAACGAGCTTGGCGACGAACCCGTCATGAATCGAATCCTGAATCAGCAGTCTCGAAGACGATGTGCAGCGCTCGCCGTTCAGCGAATAGATCATGAAGACTACGGCTTCCAGCGCGCGGTCAAGATCTGCATCGTCAAAGACGATGGCGGGATTTTTGCCGCCTAGCTCGAAATGCACACGTTTCAGCGTGTCTGCGCCTTGTTTCATGATGGCGGAGCCGGTCTTCGACTCGCCTACAAAAGCGACGGCACGAATGTCGGGATGCTCGGTAAGCCGTTTGCCCGTCGTTTCGCCCAGCCCATTAACGGAATTCAATACTCCGGGGGGCAGGCCGGCCTCCATTCCGATCTCGGCGAGGAGGCGCGCGGAGTAAGGAGACCATTCGGCGGGCTTGTGAACCACCGTGCAGCCGGCGGCAAGGGCGGGTGCAATCTTCCAGGTGGAGAGCATGAACGGCGTATTCCACGGCGTGATTACGCCAACAGGGCCGATCGGCTTGCGCGTGGTGTAATTAAGATGTTCTTGGCTGGGCAAAGCTTGGCCATCGGCCGCAGCTGGGGCGCGATCGGCAAAAAACCGGAAGTTTTCTGCTCCGCGGAGCGCCGCCTTCGACATAAAGCGCCAACATTGGCCCGTGTCGAGGCATTCGACAGCCGCGATTTCCTCGGCCCGGGCTTCGATCAGATCGGCGACTTTGTGAAGAAGCTTACGGCGCGCTTCACCCGATGTCGCAGACCAGGCCGGAAAGGCGTACTTTGCGGCGGCCACGGCCTCGTTGAGTTCGGTTTCGGAAGCATCACGAACATCACCCAGTCCCCGGCCGGTTGCCGGCTCGAGCACGGGAAAAAGAGGACCCGTGCCTGGAACCGGCTTTCCGCCGATGAAGTGCCCAAGGGGCTTGGGCAAGCGCGCGACAGTCTTGAGCGCGCTTTCGTGCCGGTCGATCACAGGAGTATTCATGGCTACCTCTGATCGTGACGCTACTTAACATGCTAACTATCCACAAGCAGCCGCCATGCTTGCGGCAAGAAAGATAACACGTTAAGTTGTTTTCCCCGGCGATGTTGTGGCCACCAGCGGCAATGTCGGCTCTAGCCCGAGGGTTTCGAACATTGAGGGTGCGATGACCAGTCACGCGACCGGCTATGGACAGCCCTCTCCCACATTCATCGAGAAGTTCACCTTGGTCGGCCAAGGCACGCCGATGGGCGAATTGCTGCGGCGCTATTGGCATCCTATCGGTCTATCTTCGGACGCCGCCGGCGCGCCGCGGCAGGTGCGCGTGCTGGGAGAGGACTTAATCCTCTTCCGCGATGGCGCAGGCCGGCCCGGCCTTCTCTATCCGCGCTGCATTCATCGTGGCGCCTCGCTTTATTACGGTCGCGTCGAGGAAGACGGGATTCGTTGCTGCTATCACGGCTGGAAGTTTACGGTGGATGGTCAATGTATCGACCAACCATGCGAACCCGAGAATGGTGCCAAGACATGTCGGTTGGTTCGCCAACCTTACTATTCTGTCAAGGAACTTTACGGTTTGATTTTCGCCTATATGGGGCCACCCGAGAAAGAGCCGACCCTCCCGCGCTACGATATTCTTGAAAATCTGGGGCCCGGGGAATTCATAGAAGCGGACGACAAAAGTATCGGCACCGGCGGTCCGGTGATCGTGCCTTGCAATTGGCTGCAGCATTTCGAAAACGTGATGGATCCCTTCCACGTGCCTATCCTGCACGGTTCTTTCAGCGGCAACCAATTCACAGCAAAAATGGCGCTGATGCCAAAAGTGAAGTTCGAATATACGGAACGTGGAACTCTCTCTATCCAGCTCCGGGAAATCGAGGGTGGAATCCATCATCGCGTTACTGAGGCAGTCCTGCCGACCATCCGTGCCGTCGCCAATCCACGCGCAGAAACTGACGGTCCTTGCTCTCTTTTAGGCTGGGTACTTCCCATAGACGACACGCATTTTCGCATTTATTCGGCAGGGCGCGTAAAGAAGTCGGGCGAGCTGGCAGAGATAAGGTCTCGCTATAGCGGTAAGCTATGGCAAGAACTCACGGAAGAAGAACATCGAAAGATGCCAGGCGACTATGAAACGCAAGTGAGCCAAGGCGAGATTACGTTCCATTCGGAGGAACATCTCAATTCCAGCGATCGAGGCGTTTCGATGCTGCGGAGAGTCTTTCGCGACCAGCTGGAGGCGATAGCGGCCGGAAAAGACCCGATGGGTGTGAACTTCGATCCAGCAATGGCGCTTGTACACCTTGATGCCGGTACATCCGTCGAAGTGCTGGAGCGATAAATGGACCAGCGGTTGGGGCGTTCGGCTTACGTCAATGGCAGATGGGAAAAATCCGGCGCATCGGAAACAATTGCGGTGGTCAATCCTGCTACCGAAGTCGTCCTTGCAAATGCTACCGCTGGCTGCGGCGAGGATGTTGACAAGGCCGTCACGGCCGCCCGTTCCGCCTTCGACCGTTGGTCTCAAGTTCCACTTGAAGAACGCGTTGAGCTTCTGCGACGGGTGAGCGCTGGAATAGCATCGCACGCGGAAGAACTTGCCAGCACAATCACGTCCGAAATGGGCAGTCCGATCGGTTTTTCGCGCCGGGCCCAGATCGGGCTGCCTCTTGGCGACATCAAGGCTACTTTAGAGGCGGCAGCCGAGCTCAATGATCGTGTGCTTGGCCGTTCCATCGTGCAGAACGATCCCATCGGCGTGGTCGGGGCGATTACTCCCTGGAATTTTCCGCTCCACCAGATTGTGGCAAAAGTCGCGCCGGCGCTTGTCGCTGGTTGCACGGTTGTTCTCAAGCCCAGCGAAGTGACGCCATTGGATGCGGTTCTACTTGCGGAAATTTTCCATGAGGCAGGGGCCCCGGCCGGAGTGTTCAATCTGGTATTAGGCGGCCGCGAAACGGGGCAGGCCTTGGCCTCGCACCCTGGCATCGACATGATTTCCTTCACGGGTTCCACCCGAGGCGGCCGCGAGGTAGCCAAAATGGCGGCGATGGGTCTCAAGAAGGTCGCTTTGGAATTGGGCGGAAAGTCCGCCAACATTATCCTGGACGACGCCGATCTGGAAAAAGCCATTCCGGCTTCGTTAGGCCAAGCGTTGGGTAATTGTGGCCAAGTTTGTGCCGCCCTGTCTCGCCTCATTGTGCCAGAACACAAGCGCCAAAAAATTGAAGAACTGGCGATCGAGGCGGCCAAAGATTGGAAGCTGGGAGATCCCATGGATCCCGCCACGCGCTTGGGTCCGCTTTCCAGTTTAAGCCAGCAGGCACGTGTGCGTCAGGCCATAACTGGCGCCATCGCTGAAGGAGCCAACCTGCTGACCGGTGGAGCTGAGCAGCCCAGGACTCAACCCAAAGGGGCATATGTTGCGCCAACGATTCTTTCGAGTGTAGCGCCCGCTATGGCGATTGCCCGCGAAGAGACATTCGGACCAGTCCTATCCATCATTGGCTATTCCGATGACGATGAGGCAATACGCATCGCTAACGATAGCGATTACGGGTTATCCGGGGGTGTTTGGTCTGGCGACGACGATCGGATGCTGACGGTGGCGCGGCGCATGAGGACCGGCCAGGTCATCCTCAATGGCGCACCGTTCGATCTTGCGGCTCCATTTGGAGGCGTGAAGCTCTCCGGTATTGGACGTGAGAATGGCCTTTATGGCCTGGAGGAATATTTCGCGCCCAAAGCAATCACTCATCACCACGCCCCGGTCATTCCGCTGGAAGAAAAAAAGGAATGAGCACGGGAGGGCAGGCCCTCGTCGAGCAGTTGCGCCGCGAGCATGTTGAAATCGTGTTCGGTATTCCAGGTGTGCAACTGGATTGGGCGGTCGATGCCTTGTGTGATGCAGCACCCGGCATTCGCTACATCGTTCCGCGGCACGAACAGGCAACCTCCTACATGGCGGATGGCTATGCGCGCAGCACCGGCAAAGAAGGGGTGTGCATGATGGTCCCGGGCCCGGGCGTGTTGAACGCTCTCGCTGGGCTCGCCACGGCATGGGCCTGCAGCACGCGCTTGCTGTTCATTGCTGGCCAAATATCGTCCAGCGCGATTGGCAAAGGCTATGGCGTTCTGCACGAGATTCCAGACCAGTCAGGCATCCTGAAATCTCTTACCAAATGGCATGCGCTGGCGAGCACGGTGGAAGAGATACCGGCTCTGGTTCATGAAGCATTTCGTCAATTGAGATCAGGACATCCGCGCCCCGTCGCTTTGGAGGTCCCACCCGATCTTCTTCAAGCATCTATCAAGCAGGTGGCCTATTACGATCCTGCTCCCTTCGCGCCGATGCCGGTCGATGTTGCAGGGATCGTGGATGCCGCCCGAATCCTTGCTGGCGCCAAATTTCCAGTGATCTATGCCGGCGGAGGCGTGGGGGCGGGCAACGCGGGGATGGTGCTCCAAGCGCTGGCGGAGAAACTTCAAGCGCCCGTTGTCATGACTGAGGGGGCGCGCGGGACCGTTTCGCTCGAACATCCGCTTGCGCTGTCGACATTGGGCAGCCGTTGTGTCCTGCCGTACGCCGATGTCGTTCTCGCGGCTGGCACCCGCTTCCTTGATGGGATCGCGCGTCCTATTCATTCATCATCAGGATGCAAATTCATTTACCTCAACATCGATAAGGAAGCGGCGGGCGCACCCCGGCCGCCGGGGCTTCTTCTGCATGGCGATGTTTCCTTGGGCCTTGAGGCGCTCTTATCGGCGATCGGACCGCTCTCGCGTTCCAATAATCGTGTGGATGATGTCGCGAAGGTGAAGGCCTGGGAAAACGCTCAGATGGCGGGCATCAAGCCTCAGGCCGACTATGTGGCAGTCTTGCGAAGTCATATCGCCGAGGATGCCACATTGGTGAGCGAGCTCACCCAGGTTGGATATTTTGCGAACATCGCTTATCCGGTCTATCGGCCGCGATCCTTGATCACGCCGGGTTTTCAAGGAACCCTGGGCTATGGTTTTCCCACGGCGCTTGGCGTGGCGGCGGGCTCGCCCGGCAAACGCACCGTGTCCATCGTGGGCGACGGTGGCTTCGGTTGGGGGCTCCAGGAGCTCTCAACTGCCGCGAAGTACAAGCTCGATGTCAGCGTGGTCGTGTTTGCAGATGATTGCTTTGCCAATGTGCAACGCATCCAGAGAAGGAATTTCGGCCGCGAATTCGCGGTCGATCTGCACAACCCCGATTTCCAGCTTCTCGCCAAGGCCTTCGGCATAAAGTCGTATCGTACCGATTCACCTGATGGGCTTGCAGCTTCACTGGAAGCGGCGCAGCGAGATGGCGGGCCTTGCTTGATCGAAGTTCGGGTTGGAGAAATGCCAAGCCCCTGGCCCTTGATTCATCCTTTTGTGCCAGCACCAATGAAACCACCGCCCAACCCGTTGGGCGATCCGCAATATGACTCCACAGAGGTCTCGTCACGGCGCGGCTTGGGATAGTTTAGTCGACTCCATTCCGGTTTTTCCAACCACCGAAATAAGGATGACCTGCCGCATGGCGAATTCTGTGCAAAGCTTTGAAGACGGTCACTTGCCCTCAAGTGCGCTTGAATTTGCGGGAGACTAAGATTTAATGCCTCTGACATCAGTGGTTGCACAGACGCAGTCAAAGCGAGATTCACGTGAACCGAAGTGCCGTCGAAGATTGTCCCAGTCCGCCTCATCCACAAAAGCGAAGGCAGCCTCTGCCTGGGCACGCGCCGAAGGACATACTTGATGATCCCCGGGCGCCCGCTGCAATTCAAGCCATTCTTGAGAGTCCTGCTTATCGCGAAGCCGATCAAGACATTGACTTTTTGCAAGAAGAAGACAGCCGTGGGCTGCGGCTGCAGCTCGAATACCTAAAAGTCGATAGTGGGCTGAGAAAACACAATGTTCGTCACACCATAGTTGTGTTCGGCGGCACGCGCATTGTTGAGCCCTCGGCCGCCTCGCGGCAACTCGAGCAGGCCAAGGCAAGCCTTGAAGCTGATCCGTCAAATGCGGAGATGAAACAGACGCTGTCGATTGCACAGCGCGTTCATGCGAAAAGCAATTATTACGACTTGGCTCGCGAGTTCGGTCGCCTCGTCGGACTTTCGGGGAAAGGCGCCTGCGGAGGCGAAATGCTAATCATGACGGGCGGCGGCCCCGGAATTATGGAGGCTGCCAATCGCGGCGCGTCGGATGTCGGTGCGAAATCGATTGGTCTCAACATTTCGTTACCGCACGAACAATTTCCCAATCCCTATGTAACTCCCGAGCTGTGTTTCAAATTCCGCTATTTTGCATTGCGTAAGTTGCACTTCTTATTGCGCGCGCGAGCGCTTGTGGCATTCCCTGGAGGGTTTGGCACGATGGATGAATTATTTGAGGTGTTGGCACTGTCCCAGACGCGCAAAACTCCACCAGTTCCGGTCGTTCTCGTTGGTGAATCTTATTGGCGGCAGGTCTTTGACCCAGACTTCCTTTTCCGGGAAGGCGTAATCGACGCCGAAGATCTGGAACTGTTCTGGTTCGCCGAAACGGCTTCCGACGCCTGGCGAGGCATCCTGCGTTGGTATGAAAAAAAGGGAGAGCCGCTCTGTGAAATGGACGGTTCCGACACATGAAGCTCTCATTTCACGGCGCGGCTCACAATGTAACGGGGTCCTGCCATTTGTTGGAGGTTGGTGAGCACCGCATTCTGGTCGATTGCGGCCTCTTTCAAGGCAGCCGCGAACTTAACGAGGATAATGCGATTCCGTTCGGATTTGATGAACGCTCCATCGATTTCGTGCTCTTAACTCATGCCCACCTAGATCATTGTGGAAGGTTGCCACTTCTAGTGAAGCGAGGGTTTCGCGGAGAGATTATAGCAACACAAGCGACGTTCGAACTGGCGCGCCTGGTCATTTTGGATTCAGCCAAGCTCCAGGAGGAAGAGTCTCGATCGCGGGATGCGCACGCAAGAAAACAGAACCAAGTTGCGCCCAATCCACTCTATACCGTCATCGACGCCATGGACTGCATCGGCCGGTTTGGGCGCGCGGCTTCCTATGGACATGCCATCGATATTTGTCCGGGCGTCCGGGCAACGTTTTACAATGCGGGCCACATTCTTGGGTCTTCCAGCATTTTGATCGAGGGAGAAGACAAAAACGGCGTTCGCAGAGTTCTTTTTTCGGGAGATATCGGCAGCGCGACGCCTCACATCTTGCGCCCGCCAGAGGTTCCCGTATCTGCCGATGCTGTCGTGATGGAGACCACTTATGGGGATCGCCTACACCGTCCGTTTGACGAGTCGGTAAAGCAATTTTATCAGGTCGTAAATTCTGCGCTGTCGGGTGGGGGCAACATAGTAATTCCCACCTTCGCACTCGAACGCGCCCAAGAGATCCTGTTTTTCCTGCGACAAGGCGTCGATGAAAACCGGTTACCGCCGTCACTGCAGGTCTATCTTGATTCTCCGATGGCGATCTCCGCGACTCAGATCTTTGAACGGCATTTGGATGATTTTACCCCAGCGGTACGGGAGATGTTAGCAAAAGGACAGGACCCTTTCAGCATTCCCGGACTTCACCTCACACGGGACAAGGCAGAGTCCATTGCAATCAACAATTCTAGAGGTGGGGCGATAATCATGGCCGGTTCGGGCATGTGCACGGGAGGACGGATTCGCCATCATTTGGTGCATAACCTGCCACGAAGCGAAGCCAGCATCGTGTTCGTTGGATATGCGGCCAATGGAACGTTGGCAAGACAAATAATCGATGGAGCGAAGGAGGTTCAAATCTTCGGGGAACGTGTGGCGGTACGAGCTGAAATTCATACAATCAACGGATTCTCCGCGCACGCCGATCAGAATGAACTTTTGGCGTGGCAAGAACGCATCGCCAACAAGCGGATAATCGCACTTGTCCACGGGGAACCAAGCTCAATGGAGGCTTTTGCGGCGAGACTTACAGGCAGGGTGGTGATGCCGAAGCTCAACGATGAGATCAACCTCGATTGAAAGTCGTTGAGGGTCTTATTTATGGACGCGCTGGGAAGCGGTACCTTGAAGGCGACGGTGCAGCCTGATCCGCTCCAAGATGGCAAGCGTCTCGACGGCTACGGGATCTGGAATCATATTGTGCGGAAACTGCCGATTTCCGTGTTGCATTCCGCCGGCCAATAGCCGTCACGGCTGCATCTTAACAATGTGCTCCGCCAGCGCCACCCAGCGCCCATTCCGGCGCACACAGGTAATCGTGTATCGCAGAGCCAACCCGTCCGGCTGCGCGCCGTCAGTTCTGTGGAAAGTGTTGGTGCCGACCAAAATCGCCGTGTCGCCATCGACGATCACGGTTTCATCGGTCAAAGTTTGCGATTGGCGGGGATCGGCTTTGCCCGAGGTCAGGCTTTTGATGAAAGCGTCCCTGCGCACCGGCTTACCCGCACCATATGTGGAGATGAATTTGTCGTCGAGGATACGCTCGAGCGCCGCCGCATCATGTTCATTTTCCGCGGTCACCCAATCCCTCAGGAGATTCGATGCTTGTTGCCTTGCAGTTGCCGCCGGAGGACTCTGAGAGTCTTCGGCCTTCGCCGTGGCGGACCATGCCGCGACCAAAGCAGCCAACGCTATGCCTAAAGCGCTTCGCATCATGAGCGTCCCCCTTGTTGACCAACGCTATCTTATTGAGATTGGCGACCGTAGCACAGCCACCCCAGAGGTAGCGGCATGGGAGGGCCGGCGCGCAAAGCGATCCAGCGCCCTCGCCGATTTTTTGTCGATGGTGCGGTCGAGAAGACTCGAACTTCCACGGGTTGCCCCACTAGCACCTCAAGCTAGCGCGTCTACCGTTCCGCCACGACCGCATGCCATTGGGAATTTCCTGGTAGGCGGCGGGGTTTAGCAAGGCCCTCCCGCCAATACAAGAGATCGCGAGGACACAGGGGCGTCTTCCCAAACCGACCTACGGCTTCTTTTGCGGGAAGCCGTCTTGACCCTGGCAGGGCAGGCGGCAGGGCTGGGATATCGTTCGGATCACTAGCGGGCCGTCAACATTTCCAGGCTGTCGCAATAGGGGCGCGGCTGGTCCTTGGGCGCAAGCGGCAGATGCGCGTCCATCTCGAGCCGGTAAAACGTCTCGAGCATGGTGGCGACTACCCGTCCCGCGCCCGGCGACAAATGTCCGGCAATCGCTTCGCGGACAATGCCGAACATGCCGGACATCTCGTCTTTTGCGCCGCTCAGATGTTCATAGCCCAGACTCCAGTCCGGGAACGCGCGTGCCGTGATGGCGCGGTCCACCAGTACACGGGGCTGGGAATGGCGCGTGTCTCCAGCGATGCGGCCATACGTTTCCATCAGTGTGTCGCGTGCGCCTTCCAGGATTTGCAGGAAACCGCCGTCAATATGGACCAGAATGCCGCTCAATCCACGTACCAGATTGTTCGCGCGCCCGGTGAACAAAATATCGTCTAGATCCGAAGCTGGAATGTTCGGTGCGGCATTGCTCACATACAGGAGCTGGTGCATTTCCATCCCCACCTTTTGGAGAAAGGATAGGCACTGGTGGATTGACGCGGGGTGAAGGAATTTTCTCTGATCGCACCGGTTTCCTGTGTCAGAATGGATCATGCTGCATTTGATCAAGCTTTGCGTGGGCGTGGATTCCCTTCAAGAACTGACCGATTGGCAAAAAAAGCGCCTCAAAGAAAAGCGCGCCAAGGGCCAGAAGCCCGAACTGGTGCACATCACGCGGCAATTCCCCAAACGCGCCAGTGAGCTTCTAGACGGCGGCTCGCTTTACTGGGTGATCAAGGGCCAGATTGCGGCGCGTCAAAGACTGATCGAATTGCGAGAAGTGAGCCGCAATAATGTGCCTCATTGCGGCCTGGTCTATGACAAGAAGCTGGTGCCGGTGAGGCCAAGGCCCAGGCGCGCTTTTCAGGGCTGGCGCTATTTCGAGGCCAAGGACGCCCCGCCCGACATCACTGACGTCAAAGGCTCCAAGGGCCTTCCCGAAGCGCTCAAACGCGAGCTGGCGACTTTGGGGCTTCTCTAGGTATTGCGCTCGACAATGCAATTGTCGCCGCGCTTGGTGAGGCGGTCGCAGACTTGGCGCGCGCGCTCTTCGGCGAAGAGACCAAAGCGTGCCCGGTACACGATCCGGCCATCCTGGGCCTGGAACGGCACTACCATTTGCGCCGCGCGGCCCAGAAGATCGATGGACTTCTTGGCATAGGCCTCGAGATAGGCCTTGGCCAGCTCTTGATTGGCATAGGCGCCGATCTGGATGGTCCAGTCGTGCCCAGGATCTGAGGAGACGAGTTGCTGCGCGCCACGGACCGGTGCATTAACGGCTTGCGCGACAGGAGGAGGCACGGCTGTCGTTGGCGCAAGCTTAAGCGGCTGGGGTGTTTGGGCGGTTTTGTGTGCCGCAGCATGGATCACCGAGAAATTCTCGTCCGGCGCGCGATGCGCTTCGGCCGCGTCTTCATCCATCATCTTGGGAATGGGCGGAGGCACAGCAGACAATACGGCCAACTGGTCGCTGGGCGAGGGCAGAGGCGGCTGCCGCAAAGTGAACCCCGCCACCATAGGCTGTTCCCTGGTCAGGGCTTCCCATGGCACGGACCCGTGCGCCACCAGTGTGGGATTGGTGGCGGCCTGGGCATAGGCCACGTCCATCAGATGCATCATCTCCAGATCGCGCCGCACTGCCGTGCGCCCGCCCATCACGATGCCGATCAGATGCACGCCATCGCGCACGACCGAAGAAGTGAGATTGAATCCGCTCCCTACCGTGAAGCCTGTTTTTATGCCGTCGGCGCCGGGGTAGCGGCCTATCAGATTGTCGTGGGTGGGATAATAGGCGCCTTTGTAGGTAAAGCCAGGAAGCGCGAAATAGGGGAAATATTGGGGAAAATCATATGCCAGATGCCGCGCCAGCACGGCGAGGTCGCTGGCCGTGGTGATTTGCAGCGGATCGGGAAGACCCGAGGCGTTGTGATAATAGGTTTCGCGCATGCCAAGCTGCTTAGCCTTGGCGGTCATCATCTGGGCGAAATTGAGTTCAGTGCCACCTAACGCTTCAGCTATCACTACCGCCACGTCATTGGCCGAGCGGATCACGATGGCGCGGATCGCATCGTCCACGTTGATGGTCTGGCCGGGACGCAGATAGAGTTTGGTGGGATTTTGTTCCGCCGCATGCTCAGACACCGGCATGGACGTTTCCATGGTTACCTTGCCCGCCTTCAACGCCTCGAACAGCATGTAGAGGGTCATCATCTTGGTGAGCGAGGCAGGATGGCGCTCTTCCATCTCGTTGCGGGCGTAAAGCACCTTGCCAGTCGCGCCATCCACGATCAGAGCGGCGTCCTTGTCGGGATCGGTGGCACCAACCGGCACGGACATGATGCGGGCAGCGCGCTGGCCTGTGGGCAGAATATGGTGGTGATGGCGAATCGAGGCATCGGCCGTCCCAGGCGAAATCAGCCCAGCTGCCAAAAGGGCGATTCCCGGGAGCAATAATCCCTTCGTCACACCAGCCAATCTCATTACTCCCGAAGCAACGCCGCACTTCCGTCATAAAGATCAAAAACCGCCCGGCGGCGCAAGCAAGAATGGCGAATCTACCTTAGGTTACGGATATTTAGGTTAGGTTGAGAAGGGTTGCCAAAGTTCCTTTTGAAATATTTGTTGCAGCGCAACAGAATCCCTTGACTAGGTCCAGCAAGGGGCGCATATAGCTCATGTTGCAGTGCAACAGGCCGCCGGACCCCCCGGGCCGTGCCCGACATGAACACGAACATGAAAGGTATGAGTATGACCAAGGCAAACACGGCCGCTGACTTCGATGCAGCGACGGCCGAAATCAATTTTAACGCCGGCGCCGACGCCATCAAGGCCGGTTTCGACAAGGCCATCGCCGGCTACGACAATGTCGTCGGCTATAACAAGGACACCGCCGAAGCACTTATCAGATCCGCGACCGTCGCCGGCAAGGGCGCCGAGTCATTGAACAACGAATTTTACGCTTACGCCAAGCAATCGCTGGAAGACTCACTCGCCGCAGGCAAGGCTTTCCTCGCCGCCAAATCGGTGCACGAAGCTATTGAAATCCAGACTGGCTTCGCCAAGACCGCGTTTGAGAACTATGTCGCGGAACTCACCAAGTTCAACAAATTGTTGACCGCGACCGCGAAGGATAGTTTCGCGCCGCTGGAAGGCCGCGCGCAGGCTTGGGTTGACCTGGTGCAAACCCGCGTCTAACGCCTGGTAAAATAAATATTCCTTGGGCCCGGGGCACTTGTCCCGGGCCTTTTTATTTAACCATAAGAATTTTTGGCTTAGTCTGGTACAGGTTTCGGCATGGGCCGATTGTTTGGGCCGATTGTTAGGGACTGTGACGCAGGTGCGAGATTTCGGCAACGGCGGAAAAGGCGACAATACCGGTTCCGGTATTGTCACCCGCACGCGGCCGAAAACCAAGAAACCCTCGCTATACAAGGTGCTACTGCTCAACGATGACTACACGCCGATGGAGTTCGTTGTGCATATCCTGGAGAAATTCTTCGCCAAGAGTCGCGAGGACGCGGTAGAGGTGATGCTTCACGTCCATCGCCATGGCGTGGGTATCTGCGGCGTATTCACATTTGAGGTGGCTGAAACCAAAGTGGCACAGGTCATTGAATTTTCCCGCCGGCATCAACATCCTTTACAATGCACCATGGAGAAAGAGTGATGCCGTCACTGTCTCGCAGCCTGGAACAGGCCCTGCATCGGGCGATCAAGCTAGCCAGCGACCGCCATCACGAATACGCCACGCTTGAGCATCTCCTTCTGGCCCTTATGGAAGACGCCGATGCGTCGCAGGTGATGAAGGCCTGTAACGTGGACACAGATGCACTGCGCCGTGCGGTGCAAAAGTATGTGGACGAAGAGCTCGTCACCCTGGTCATCGAGGATGGCGAGGAGGCCAAGCCCACCACCGGGTTCCAGCGTGTAGTCCAGCGTGCTGTGCTGCACGTCCAAAATTCGGGCCGCGACGAGGTCACTGGTGCCAACGTACTTGTCGCGCTTTTCACCGAGCGCGAGAGCCATGCCGTCTATTTCCTGCATGAGCAGAATATGAACCGGCTGGATGCCGTGAGCTACATCAGCCACGGCATCGCCAAGCGGCCGGGCATGAGCCAGCCCAAGCCGGTGCGCGGCTCTGACGACGACGAGGCGGACGAAAAGCCCAACAAGCAAGGCACCGACGCGCTGGAAGCTTATTGTGTCAATCTCAATGAGAAGGCCAAGTCGGGCAGGGTGGATCCGCTGATTGGGCGCGCCGCGGAAGTCGAGCGTACGATCCAGATTCTCTGCCGCCGGCAAAAGAACAATCCCCTGTTCGTGGGCGACCCCGGCGTAGGCAAGACGGCCATCGCCGAAGGCCTGGCGCGCAAAATCGTCAACAATGAAGTCCCGGATGTGCTCCGTGGCTCCACCATCTATTGTCTCGACATGGGAGCCTTGATCGCGGGCACGCGGTATCGTGGCGATTTTGAGGAGCGGCTCAAGACGGTCGTAAAGGAACTGGAAGGCGTCAAGGGTGCCATCCTGTTCATCGACGAGATCCACACCGTGATCGGAGCCGGCGCCACTTCGGGCGGCGCGATGGATGCCTCCAACTTGCTCAAACCTGCGCTTGCGGCCGGTATCCTGCGCTGCATAGGCTCTACCACCTACAAGGAATATCGCCAATATTTTGAAAAGGATCGCGCGCTGGTCCGCCGCTTCCAGAAGATCGACGTGGTAGAGCCCACCGTCGCGGACTCGATCAAGATATTGATGGGCATCAAGTCCTATTTCGAGGACTATCATAAAGTGCGCTACACTGCCGACGCGGTAAAAGCGGCCGTCGAGCTTTCCGCAAAGTACATCAATGACCGAAAGCTGCCCGACAAGGCGATTGACGTAATCGACGAAGTGGGCGCTTCACAGATGCTTCTGCCCGAAAGCCGGCGCAAAAAAGTGATCGGCGTCAAGGAAGTGGAAGATGTCGTCGCCAAGATCGCGCGCATTCCTTCCAAAGCCGTGTCAAAGGACGATACCGAGGCCCTCAAGTCCCTCGAAAGCGATCTTGGTCGGGTGGTCTACGGGCAGGAAAAAGCCATCCACGCGCTCTCCAGCGCCATCAAGTTGGCGCGCGCGGGCCTGCGTCAGCCGGAAAAACCGATCGGTTCTTACCTGTTCTCGGGCCCCACCGGCGTTGGCAAGACCGAAGTCGCCAAGCAGCTCGCCCGCATTCTGGGCGTGGAGTTTCTTCGCTTCGACATGAGCGAATATATGGAGCGCCACACGGTGAGCCGTCTGATCGGCGCACCGCCGGGCTATGTGGGTTTCGACCAGGGAGGCCTTCTCACCGACGGCGTGGACCAGCATCCCCATTGCGTGTTGTTGCTGGACGAGATCGAAAAGGCGCATACCGATCTCTTCAACATCCTGTTGCAGGTGATGGATCACGGCAAGCTCACCGATCACAACGGCAAGAAAATCGATTTCCGCAATGTGGTCCTGATCATGACCACCAACGCGGGCGCCTCTGATGCCGCCAAGGAGGCGATTGGCTTCGGCCGAGGCAAGCGCGAGGGTGAAGACGAGGAAGCGATCAAGAAATTGTTCACGCCGGAATTCCGCAACCGCTTGGACGCGACCATCCCCTTCGCACCGCTGTCGCGCGACACCATCGACAAGGTGGTTGAGAAATTCGTGCTCGAGCTTGAAGCGCAGTTGGCCGATCGGGATGTCACGTTCGACCTCACACCGGAAGCCACGCGCTGGCTGGGCGAGAAGGGCTATGACGATTCCTTCGGCGCCCGGCCTTTGGCTCGGGTGATCCAGGAGAACATCAAGAAGCCTCTGGCCGATGAGATCCTATTCGGCAAGCTCAAGGATGGCGGCACGGTGCGCGTGTTGCTGGACCGCGAGAAAGATCAGTTGGCCTTCGAGTTCGTCACCGCCGCCGAGGCCAAGCCGCGCGCTCCCAAAGGCAAGAAGCCGGCGACAAAGGAAGACGTGTAGCGCAGACCCTGTGCAATACGCTTCGCGCACAGGAGCCGTGGATCACTCGCCTCACAATGCGGCTCTAATCTTGGCGGCGGTGGGCTCCAGCGTTTTGGGATCCACCATGGAGCGCGCGTGCAGGCCTAGATCCACGCCGTGCGCGCGTGGGATTACATGGAAATGGACATGAAAAACGCTCTGGCCGGCCGGGGCGCCATTCAGCATCGCCAGCATGATTCCCGGAGCATTAAGGCCCTTCTTTACTGCCCTCGCGATCTTTTGCGTGGTCGCCATCAGGGCGCTTGCGCCTTCCGGCGATAGATCAAGGATATTTTCCGCGGACTCCTTCGGGATCACCAAGGCATGGCCCTCGGCTTGCGGCATCACGTCCATGAATGCGAGCGTCCGCGCATCCTCGTAAAGTTTCACGCTGGGGATTTCGCCCCTGAGAATTTTTGCAAACACGTTGCTGCTGTCGTAGGCCATCAATCTTTCCTCCTGAACGGGCCGTGCCGAGCCAATTCGTCGATATGTTCGCTTATCGCCGGACGTTCGGCGGCAAGATATTGATCCACCGCTCGCCTCAGGCCCTTATGGGCAATGTAATGGGCGCTATAAGTCTCCTCCGGCATGTAGCCCCGCAGCAATTTATGCTCGCCTTGAGCGCCGGCTTCCACCTTGGCAAGGCCATGCGCAATGGCAAAATCGATCGCCTGATAATAACAGGTCTCGAAATGCAGGAAGGGGACATATTCAACCGAACCCCAATTGCGGCCATAGAGCACCCGCCCGTCCATCAGGTTGAGCGCGCCAGCGATGCAGTGTTTTCCTCGCCGCGCCATGATCAGAAGAATCTGGTCGGCCATGGTCGAGCCGATCTGGCTGAAGAATTCGCGGGTGAGGTAAGGATGGCCCCATTTGCGCCCACCTGTGTCCATATAGAACTCGAAGAACTTATCCCAATGTGATTCGGTGATGTCTGTGCCTGTCAGCCAGTCGAACTGAATACCTTCCTCGACGATTGCCGCCCGCTCTTTGCGTAAATTCTTGCGCTTTGCTGATGATAGTTCGCCCAGGAATTGATCGAAGTCTCGATAGCCTCCATTCTTCCAATGGAATTGCCGGTCGGTGCGCAGCAAATAGGATTCGTCGCCCGCCGCTTCCCAATCCTCTCTTCTGAGAAAGGTGACGTGTAGAGACGATGCATGGATCTGATCCACTGCCGCCTTACCTGCTTTGAGCAATAGCGCTCGCCGTTGGGCGCCGCGCGTGAGGATGCGCGGACCCGTCACCGGCGTGAACGGCACCGACGCTTGAAGCTTGGGGTAATAATCACCGCCCGCCCGTTCCAGCGCGTCGGCCCAGGCATGATCGAAGACGTATTCGCCCTGCGAATGGCTTTTGAGATAAGCGGGCAGAATACCGGTGACCGCGCCATCCTCTTCCAGCACCAGATGGGCGGGCTGCCAGCCAGTGCGCGCCGTGGCCGAGCCCGACGCTTCCAGGGCGTGAAAGAACTCGAAGCGGGTAAAGGGATGGGGCTTGGCCGCCCCTTCCAGGTTGGCGCAAGCGTTCCAGCTTTCCTGGCCTATGCCGGCAACCCCGTCCGCGATCCGGACCTTCATGAGATCTCGAACACACCGTCCACTTCAACGGCCACGCCGCGCGGCAGCGATCCTGCGCCGGTGGCCGCACGGCTGTGCTTGCCGGCGTCGCCCAGAGCGGCCACGATCAGGTCGGAAGCCCCATTGCCCACTTCGGGGTGCTGAGTAAAGTCCGGCGTGGCATTGACGAATACGCCCAATTTCACGCAGCGCCGCACACGGTCCAGATTGCCGCCACAGGCGGCTTTCAACTGCGCCAGAAGATTGACGGCGCAAAGCCTGGCGGCGGCCTTCCCGTCTTCGATGGACATATCCGCGCCTAGCTTGCCCACGAATTTCAGACCATCGGGCGCCATGGTCACCTGGCCGGAGATGAAAACCAGATTGCCGCTCACCACATAGGGGACGTAATTCGCCACCGGCGCATTGGGGGTGGGAAGCTGGATGCCGAGTTCTTTCAGGCGGGATTCGATTTTGGACATGATTTTCTCTTGGGGGATCTTCTCATTGGTTCGCTATAAGACCGCATGACGTCCAATTTTTCCATGCCTGCCGAATGGGCGCCGCATAGGCGCACCTGGATGGCCTGGCCGTGCCGGCGTGAGGCTTGGGACGGCCCCCAAGGGCTGGCACGGGCCAAAAGCGCTTGTGCCGCTGTGGCAAAAGCGATTTCCCGTTTCGAGCCTGTGGTGCTGGCGGCACGGCCTAAGGACGCCGAGGAAGCCTGCGAAGCTTCCGGATGCGAAATTTTTCCAGTGGCGCTGGATGACGGTTGGGCCCGCGACATTGGTCCCACATTTGTGACAGGGCCATCTGGCAGAGTCGCGGTGCAATGGTGCTTCAACGCCTGGGGTGGGAAATATGCGCCCTTCGACCAGGATGCGGCCTTTGCGACGCGGGTGGCGGAAAAAGCGGGCGTGTCCGTTCGCCAGGCGGCCGTCACCTGCGAAGGCGGCGCTATCCATTCGAACGGGCAGGGCACGCTTCTCACCACGGAACAATGCCTGCTCAATCCTAATCGTAATCCCGGTCTAGCCAAAGACGACGCAAAAGAAGTGTTGCGCGATTTAACCGGCGCCGAACGGGTGATCTGGTTGGGCGACGGGTACAGCGACGCCGAGACGGATGGCCATGTGGACAATATCGCCTGTTTTGCAGGCGATGGCCGGGTGATTTTGGGCGTGCCGGACTCTAAGACGCATCCCGATTATGCGCCGGTGATGGAAGCAAAACGGCGATTGAGGACCGCGCATCTTGAAGTCATCGAATTGGTGCAGCCCCGCGCTATCCGCCATGATAGACACCGACGCCTGCTTCAGACGAGCTATGTGAATTTCTATTTCTGCAATGGCGGGCTGGTGATGCCGTCTTTCGACGATGTCCATGACGAAAAGGCGCGGGCCGTGCTGGCGGATTGCTTTCCGAACCGCGAGATTGCGGTAGTCCCGGCGCTGGATATCGTGGCGGGCGGCGGCGGCATCCATTGCATCACCCAGCAGGAACCAGCATGAGTCTCCCATGAGGCAAGTCACCTTCGCCGCCACGCAATTTGCTTCCGGCGCCGACAATCTCAGCCGCGCCGAAAGCCTGGTGCGCGAAGCAGCGTCCAAAGGCGCGCAAGTCATCCTGATGCAGGAATTTTTCGGCTCGCTTTATTTCTGCCAGGACCAGAAGGCCGAGCATTTCGCTCTAGCGACACCATTCGAAGGCAATCCGTTGATCGCATCGATGGCCCGGCTGGCGAAAGAATTGAACGTGGTGCTGCCGGTGAGTTTTTTCGAACGCGCGGGGCAGGCCCATTTCAATTCCCTGGCGATGTTGGATGCGGGCGGCGAGGTCCTAGGGATATATCGCAAATCTCATATCCCGGATGGCCCGGGCTATCAGGAAAAATTCTATTTCAACCCCGGCGATACGGGCTTCAAAGTGTGGGAAACCAAGTTCGGCATTTTCGGTGTCGGAGTTTGCTGGGACCAATGGTTTCCGGAGGCCGCGCGCGCTATGGCGCTGATGGGGGCGGAGGCGCTGCTTTATCCGACGGCAATCGGTTCCGAGCCGCCGCCTGCGCCGCCGCTGGACAGCCGCGATCATTGGCGACGGGTGATGCAGGGCCATGCCGCTGCGAACGTGATGCCGGTGATCGCTTCTAACCGCGTGGGCACGGAAAGGCTTTCGACCGAGATCGCCTTCTATGGCTCATCCTTCATCTCCGACCAGACTGGTGCGCTGGTGCAGGAGATGAATCGCACGAATGAAGGCGTGATCACCGCCAGCTTCGATCTCGATGCCGTCGCCAAACAGCGCCACGGTTGGGGCCTGTTCCGCGACCGGCGGCCCGATCTGTACGGCGCGCTGGTGACCAGCGACGGCAAACTCACTTCCTGAGACCGCGGCCTTTGCTCACAGCTTCGCCGCCGAATTTGGCACGGATCCGGTCCATGGCGCGTTCCGCCGCCGCGCGCTTGTCGCTAAGGGGATCGATCAGACTGACCTGATCAGCTTCTTCGGCAGGACTGAGGTTGGAAAGCCCTACGCCAAGGAGGCGGAAACGCCGCCCGTTCGCTTCCCGTTTTAGCGCCGCCTGGGCCACGCGGAAAATCTTGTCCGCCAATTGGGTGGGGGCATCCAGCGAGGCGCTGCGGGTGAGAAGCCGGAAGCGCGCAGTCTTGAGTTTCAGCACGACTGTCCGGCCTGCCAGTCCGTAATTTTTGGCCCGCGCTGAGACACGCTCGGCCTGACGCCACAAGATCGCTTCCAGATCGGCGAGGGAGCAGAGATCGGTGTTGAACGTAGTCTCCGATGAGATGGTCTTCATCTCGCCGCCGGGATCGACAGGCCTGCCGTCTTCGGCGTGCGCCATCCGCGACAGCCACAAGCCGGTCGCGCCATAGCGGTTGGCAAGATCGCGAGGATCGGCATCCTGCAATTTCCCGATGGTGGAGAAGCCGTCGCGTTCCAATCTCAAGGCCAACACTTTACCTGCGCCGCGGATGATGCCGACCGGCTTGTCGCGTAGAAAACTTTTCGCTTGAGCCATACCGATGGCGGCAAAGCCGCGTGGCTTGTCCAATTCACTGGCCAGCTTGGCCAGGAACTTATTACCGGAAAGCCCGATCGAGACCGTGATTCCCAGCCGCTCTTCGATGGTGAGAGCGAGCTTAGCCATTGTCTTGGCGGGAACCATGCCGTGGATGCGGCTAGTGCCCGAAAGATCGAGATAGGCTTCGTCCAGTGACAAGGGTTCGACCAGAGGTGTGAGGTCCCGCATTAGTTTGCGGATCTCTCGCGCTATTTCGACATAGAGGCTCATGCGCGGCTTGATCACCACGGCATTGGGGCAAAGCTTCTTTGCCTGAAACATGGGCATGGCTGAACGCACGCCATAGCGCCGCGCGATGTAGCAACAGGTGGAAACCACGCCGCGGGTGCCACCGCCCACGATCACCGGGAGGTCTGCAAGGGATGGATCGTCGCGTTTTTCGATGGACGCATAGAATGCATCGCAGTCCATGTGGGCGATGGAAAGCATGCCAAGCTCGGGATGCGCCACGATGCGGGTTGAGCCACAAGCTTCACAACGCCCGCCCTCTGGATCACCATCGGCCAGGCAGTCGCGGCAGAAAGCAGGCCAATCCCTGAGAGTCATGTTCCTTTTATAGCAGCTGCCAGCCATGCCACCCGGATCGGCAGACAGAGCGACCAACCATACCGGGGAACGCTTCAGCCAATTCCCGTGGGCCAGAGCCAAGCTGCTCCCCGCACGCCGCTCGAATCCCCATGAACATTGCGTAAGATCCTTGGCGGGCTCTCCGGGCAGAATCCGTGTCGCTCCACCATCCGGGGCAGGACGCGGTAGAGTGCCTCGACATTAGACAGGCCGCCGCCCAGCACTACCGCGTCGGGGTCCAGGATATTCATGATCGAAGCCAGCGCCCGGCCCATCCTTTCCATCCAGCGCGTCAAAGCCGCGCGGGCTTCGGCTTCGTCCGAAATGGCGATCCTTTCGGCGTTCCATATAAGGCCGGTTTTTCGTTTGAAATCAGCAGATAAGCCAGGCCCGCTCAACCATTGCTCGATGCAGCCGCGACCGCCGCAATAGCACGGTTCAGCCTCCGCCCATTCTTCCTTGGTCATGCCGGGCAGCGGGTTATGGCCCCATTCGCCGGCTATGCCATGCGCGCCCTCTAGCACTTGTCCTCTCACCACCACGCCACCGCCGGTGCCGGTCCCCAGGATCACGCCGAACACGACATCAAAAGCTTTGCCTGCGCCATCGGTCGCTTCCGACAGGGCAAAACAATTGGCGTCGTTGGCGGTACGGACAGGCCGGTCCAACGCCATCTCCAAATCGCGCGCGAATGGTTTGCCGTTAAGCCAGGTGGAGTTTGCGTTCTTGGCAAGGCCGGTGAGGCGGCTGATAGTTCCAGGAATGGCAAGGCCCACGCTGCCTCTTGCCCCCAACTCACTCTCCGCATCCGCGACGAGCTCGGCAATGGTCGTTAAG
>Ga0126381_100000916_pt1 | contig 31943 bp, 25 predicted proteins | sample PanSoiMetPlot_28_FD_96465 | JGI IMG/M metagenome (GOLD analysis project Ga0126381, IMG submission 96465) | Tropical forest soil microbial communities from Panama - MetaG Plot_28 | ecosystem: Environmental > Terrestrial > Soil > Tropical forest > Bulk soil | place: Panama | collected 2016-02-17 | reverse complement strand
GCCAAACGAAATGCAAGGTCGAGCGGGTGCACGTTTTTCTTCAGGTACTCGACGGCGTCTTCGCCTATGTTCTTGCGCGCAAAGAATTCGAAGTCAATCAACCCATAGTAGGCGTCGTAATGTGGGTTAGGGGAAAGCTCGATGCCCAAGCCTTCGATGGTCGCTTTGGCACGCCGATGCACGATCTCCATGCAGGCCTTCTGATAAAGCTTGGCTCCATCCATCATCTCAGCGAGAGAAAACAGACTCATCATGACCTGTTGCGGCAGCGACAACCCCGCAGTGTGGTTTAGCGCCACATCGCGGCTGTCGGCCACAATGCGATCAATGAACTTGATCTTGCGCGGGTTGAGAGTCAGCGGCCCATAGCGCTTGTCGAGAGCTTTCAGTTCGGCATCTCCTAGCTTGGCAATCTTTTGGTCGAAGAGGTTCTCTTCATGAATAGCGATGACGCCAAGGCGCCAGCCGGTAGCGCCGAAATACTTCGAATACGAATACACTCCGATCGTGTTGTACGGCAGTTCGCCAAGCAAGGACCGGAACTCCGGGACAAATGTTCCATAAACGTCATCGGTTAGAAGCATGAGATCGTGGCGCTTCGATTTCACCAAATTCGCAATTTTATTGATGGTTTCCTTGCTCAGTGCGACGCCGGTGGGGTTGCCAGGATTCACGACGAAGAACGCTTTGATCTTCGGGTCCTCGAGCTTTTTGATTTCTGTATCTGTGAACTGGAAGCGATTTTCCTGAGGGGCGTGAATGTTGACGACATTGAGGGCGTAGTCTTCGAGATGCGTCATTTCAATGTAGGGCGTAAAAATCGGTGTGCCCAGCGCGATGGTATCGCCAGGTTTCAGCAGGCGATTCGCTTTCAGCGATTTGAAGATGTAGCACATCGCTGCCGTTCCGCCTTCGACCGCGTAGAGATCAAATTTGCCGCTCGGCCGCGGATTTCCGCACATCGCCCACATCAGGTACTCATGCGCAATTCGCTCGTTATGGACCAACATCCGGTCGGGAACTGGATAGTTGTCCCCAATGATGGAGTCCACCAGTTCGTGAACGAAGGCGTCTGGGTCGAACGCGAATTTCTTTACCGTAAAGGCCACCATCTCCTTGAGAAAGGACGCGCCGGGCGTATCCGCGTGCTTCGCGAGCCACACTTCCAAACGGCCCGCGATTCCCTGGAGCTGCGGCATTCCACCGATGCCGGCAGCGTGCTCCATCACGCGCTTGCTTTCGGCAATCGCGAACTGACCAAGCAAGAAATAACCCTCGCGCGGAGTAGTGGCGATCCAGTTTGGATTACCACGTCCAGCGTTCAGGAAGGCCGACTGCGTGGTGCGGGAAGTCTTCTTTGCGAGTTTGATTAGCTCGTCTTTGATTTCGAACGGGCTCAGTGTTTCGAAATTACGGAGCTCCAGTACATCCATGTTCATCTCCTTTTATTGACCTCTCGTCATCAAAACGATGAGAACCATTCCCCAGATCGTCAGCAGCGTGTTCCCGACGGCGTAGGTGACGGTGTATCCGAGAGCGGGAATCTGACTCTGGGCTCGATCACAAACCAAGCCCAGCGAAGCCGTCGTCGTGCGCGCACCGGAAAGGATCCCGAGCAGAATTGCGTCGTGGAAGCGGAAGATGTATTTGCCGACGTACAAACCGAGTATGAGAGGCACCGTGGTTGCCAGTGCTCCCCATAAGAACAGGCTGACTCCCTGTGTTCTCAGGCCGTTGACGAAGCCTGGACCAGCAGAGATGCCAACGATGGCGATGAAAATGTTCAGGCCGACTGAGTTCATGAACCAAACGGTGGGTGACGGGATCCGCCCAAAGAAGGGGCGCGTGGAGCGTAACCAACCAAGAACCAGGCCCGCGATGAGCGCGCCTCCGGCAGTCGAGAGGGTTAGTGGCACGCCGGCGATCTTCCAGACGAGCGCGCCAATCAAGGCACCCACGGTGATCCCGGCGCCAATGAACGCAACGTCGGCGATATCGGTCGGGCGATCTGCGACGCCCACCATTTTGGCGGCGGCGGAAGTGTCCTGGGTGCGCCCCACCAGGGTAAGAATGTCGCCACGGTAGATTTTTGTGTTTGGCAGGATTGGAATGGCAGTGGCGGTTGCGCCCCGCGTGATCTTGCGCAGGAAAACGCCCCGGGTGCCGGGCAGCTTGGCGATCTCAGCCAGAGTCTTGCCGTCGACTTCCTTATTGGTCACGTAAGCATCGACGCCTTCTACTGGCACGCTGAGCAGCTCCGGGTCGTCCACTTCTGCCGGGATACTGCCCATGTTCACGACCGCATCACGACCGCTTCCAACCGCAGCCATCTTTACGCGTTCGCCGATGATGTTCAGCATCGCTTCACGAGTGCCTGCGACGGCAACCACGTCACCCTCGCGCAATACGGTGTCCGCAGTGGCTTCCTCAATAACCTCATTTCGACGCAGGCGCAGAACGAAAACGCGCGCATTGGGTACCAGCGCCTCGGCCTCGATGGCGCGGAGACCGTTGACTTTGCCGCCGGGCTGCACGCGGAACGCGCGCATTTCCCAACGGTGCCAAGCCGAACCGGCGCCACCTAGTTCTTTGCTGCCTCCTTGCTTCTCCTCATATTCTTTGCAGGCAGCGACTAGATCCATACGCAAGAGCGCCGGGCAGATCAAAGCAATCACAATCGCCGACCCGACCGTGCCGAACATGTAGGTCACTGCGTAGGCGACGGGCATCGAGTCGAGCAGCCTCTTAGCCTCGTCCGCTGCCAGGCCGAGCCGATTGATGGCATCCGTTGAAAGGCCCAGCGCGGCAGATATCGTCTGAGATCCTGAGTAAAGTCCGGCGGAATAGCCCAGATCGTAGCCAACGAATTTACAGATGACGACGGGGACTAGCAGGCAAAATGCGCACTGGACTGCAGCGAAAATTGCCTGGGGGAGACCATCTTTAGCCACGCCGCGTACGAACTGCGGGCCGACTCCGTATCCGACGGCAAACAAAAACAGCAGGAACGCAAACGCTTTAAGCGGCTGCGAGATAGTGATGCCAATCTGTCCGATCAATACTCCTGCCAGCAGGGTGGCGGTGACCGATCCCAATCCAATACCTTTGAAGGTGAACTTGCCAAAGTAGTAGCCCAAAGCCAGAGTCAGAAAGATGGCGATTTCCGGGTACTGTTTGAAAGTCGCGGCAAACCAAGTGAGTATGGCCATTGTTTAGCCTCCTTGCATCAGGCGCGCCTTGAGCCGGCACTGGAACCTAATCAGCCGCCGCTGACTTCCTCTTAGCGGCCTTTGCTGCGTGCGTAGCTTCATCAGCGTGTGGCTTTGCAGATTTCAGGAACGCGGGATTTAACAGTTTTAGTCCCAGAGCGGCCGTGTAGCCGTGAATTTCCTTGACGTCCAATTTGCGCATGAAATCAATTGTTTCGCTGTCGATGACCTGGCCAGGAACCATGATTGGAAATCCTGGCGGATAAGGAATCACGAAGCTTGCTGAAACCAGCTCGGGTCCGTCCTTCAACCGTTTATCGATCTCCGGGCTGAACAGCTTCAGATGCTCGCACTGCTTTTCGCGATACGCTGCAAAGAATGCCGAGCGCATATCTCCTTCACTTGTTACGCTCGAAGGGTCTTCTCGGAAACGGTTGAAGAAGGATGTGAAGTTCGGAAGATTGGGAACGTCGGTCATGAGGGACTTCACGCGTGCGGTAAAAGCCTGCTGGGCCGCGCTTCCTCCGTCCGCGAGTTTCTTTTCAATTCCCTGCGAAATCTCCACCAACACCTTGATGAGCTGAGCGATATCGCTGCGCGTGTTGTTAATGTTTGTCTGCAGCAAAACGCTGTTTCGCGAAGTCTTGTTGAGCTGGATGTCGTAATCGGCTGCCAGCAGGTTCTTGAATTGCGTGCCGTCGAATCCTGCCGAACCACAGACGAGCGTGAGTCGCGTGACATCCAGGGCGAATTCGTCTTGCCGGAAGGCTTCGACCGCTTTTGCCCAATTCATTCCTGGCGTCAGGTAATCGACGAATCCCGAATTCCTGAACTCGGCGGGAATCATTTCGTCCGCGCCCAGCACGCGGAAATACTTCGAGACAAGCGGGTGAGAGTTCACTTCCCTACGAATGTCAAGCGCCAGTTGGATGGCGCGATTCACTAGTTCATAGCCCTCGAGCTCCATCTGCCGCCTTGCAACATCCAGCGAGGCAATGATCTGCAGATTCGGTGAAGTGGAGGCGTGGGTGAAAACAGCTTCGTGAAACTGTTCTTCTACCGTGTGATAGTCCGGATCTTTTACGAGCACCATCGAACCCTGTCGCAAACAGGACATGGACTTATGCGTGGAGTTCGTCTGGTACACACGCAGCCGCACCCTTTCGGGGTTGGCAAACAGGCGAGTCTCCAGGAGCAACTTATCGCTTGGATTTGCGCCGAGCTTTTTCTCTTGTTCTTTGTATGCCTGACGGTACGCCGGATCCTTGAACTTGCGCTCCAGAATAGCGGCAGCTCCCATCGCCGTGCGCCGGCGGTAGAAAGGGCTCCATCTTGCAAACCCAAACCATGCTTCATCCCAGAGAAATATCAGGTCGGGCTTGATGGCGAGGCATTCCTCCATGACTCGCTCAACGTTATATATATGCCCGTCGAAAGTGCAGTTTGTGAGCACCAAAAGCCGGACCCGGTCCAGCTTTCCCTCCGCCTTTAGGTCGAGCAGAGCTTTCTTGATGGTGTGCAGCGGTACCGCCCCATACATGGAATACTGCGTAAGCGGATAAGCTTCCACGTAAAGGGGAAGCGCGCCAGCGATCACAGCTCCGTAATGGTGGGACTTGTGGCAGTTGCGGTCGACCAGCATGATGTCGCCGGGGGCCAACAACGCCTGCTCGACCATCTTGTTCGACGTCGACGTGCCATTGGTTACGAAGAAAACGTGGTCCGCCCCAAATGCGCGTGCAGCCTTCTCCTGAGCAACCTTAATGTTTCCAGTGGGCTCCAGTAGGCTGTCGAGACCACCGGTAGTTGCGGAAGACTCGGCAAGAAAGAGGTTCAAACCGTAAAACTGACCCATATCGCGAATCCAATTCGACTTGAATATTGACTTGCCTCTCGCAACGGGCAACGCGTGAAAGGTGCCTATGGGCCTTTGCGCATATTTCTGCAGATTATCGAAATAAGGCGTGTTGTATCTGTCTGCGATGCCATCGAGGATGCTTAGATGCAGTTCGAGAGGTTCCTCAACCTGATAGAAGACGCGGCGGATACAATCCCCTCGAACATCGCCGGCAAGTTTCTCCGGTTCCCGGTCACTCAGGAAGTAAATGTCGAGTTCTGGACGCAACTGCTTCAATCCCTGCGCCAGGGCCAAACCATATTGCCCGGCATCCTTATCAATGTTGGCTGCAGCGAGATGGGCCGCGAGGAATTCGCGCAAGACCGGACTGTAGTGTGAGGAAGCAAAGGAAATGCCTTCGTAAATGACGACGGCCTCGATGCCGCCGTTGAGGATTGCCGCTAGTACCGAGTCTTCGAAATTGCCGACAAAGACCGGCTCGTAGATGAATTTGTCCTGAGGCCTGCGTAGCTTGCGCAGTTCTTGTGTCAAATCCGACCAGTTTGCGGCCCGAGCAGGACTCACCATCAACACTTCGAAATAAGGGCGGTGTTGAGTTTCTTCAGCGGCTCCGGGCAGCCGGTCAGACAGGCCGATCGAGGGCTGTTCCTCCCCTTCCCAATCGGCGAGGTTGGTGCGATAGGAATGTGTGAGCAGTGCGGTGCTAATCGACTGTGCTAAATGTGCGGTCCCCGTTGCATCACCTGAGGTGATGCGCTCGCCAAGCGTTCTTAGCAGCGCCTCTCCCGGATAAGCAAAAAAATCCTCCCACTGACGCAGTTCTTGAAAGGTGGCCGACGTAGCCGCCTGCTGTTTTTCCTTTTCAGAGGGCTGCCGATTCGCGACGCCTTCCCACACGCGCGCTGCCTGGAGCAGAGAGCGCCAGCGATCGAATCGAGCTTCTGCGACCGTAAAGAACTGATCCACTCGAGCTCTTGGTGCACTGCTCATGGCGTACCTTTCCATTAAGACCCGCGCTAGAAGATGGTGCGCTCTCCTTGCACGTTAGTTGTACCTACTCAAAGGTCGAAACTGTCAAAAATGCCAGCGAATACAATCGGTTGCGGTCATCGCATAGGAAAATTCGTAGCGGCGCTCTGGTTTAGACTGCATCGATTGAAAGTGGCTGGATGGCAAAGTGGAATAGGAAACTGTCAACACTAACAGTTTCGAATCGTCTGACGTTTCGACGAAGGTAGTCGAGCACGCAATGTTGATCTAAGGAACTTCGTAATGGATTGCCCTGAAGGGCATGCGTAGAGCACAAGCAACGTGAACTCTGCTGCTCAACTACAAACTCGGTCACTTCCCCGCTGGTCGGCACTTCTGGTTGATCCCGAACCTCAGGTGAGCAGGGCGCTCTGCGCCGTTCTGAGTACGGAAGAGTGGAACGTGGTGTATGCGCCCGGCAATCCGTCTGCATTGAAGCTTGTCGAAGCGCGGCCTTTCGATCTGATCGTTACGGGGACAGGAACGACCGGTAAGGAAGACATAGAATTGTTGAGGAGAATCCGGCGAGGCCGGCCACATGTTCGCCTCATTATCCTTACTGATGAACGTACGCCGGCAGACGTGATCGCCGCGATTCGAGAACGGGCGTTCAGCTATTTCTCGAAGCCGTTCTCGACGGCCTCCCTGGCCGAGATCGTACGCTGCGCCATGAGTGAACCTCTGTGGGATGACGGAATCGAACTGGTCTCCGCCACCCCCGAGTGGGTCAGTGTGATCGTTCGTTGCGACAGGAATACAGCTGATCGGTTGGTCCAGTTTTTCGAAGAAATGTCGGATTTGCCTCATCCGGACAGAGAACATGTCGCAACTGCTTTTCGCGAAATGCTGCTCAACGCCATCGAGCATGGGGGTAATTTCGATCCGAACCAATATGTTGAAGTGGGGTATGTGCGCACGCGGAAACTGGTGATGTGCAGGATTAAGGACCCTGGCCAGGGCTTTTCTCTCGATGAAATTCACCATGCAGCGGTCAACAATCCCTCGTATGACCCGATTCGTCATGTTCTTTTTCGAGAAGCGGAAGGCTTGCGCCCCGGTGGATATGGGGTTTTGCTTGCCAAGCATCATGTCGATGAGCTGGTGTACAGCGAGAAAGGCAACGAAGTTCTGCTAATCAAATATCTTCCCTCTTTAAGCGCCCCCAATCACTCCATTTGACTCTTGTCCGGGCAAGCGATTTGGCGTCTTCTTCGCTACCGCCTAGCTTTGGGCGATTCAAAGTCCGCTTTAGTCACTCGCGCGAATGTCAGGCCCACTCGCTAGCACTTCTGACAGTTTCCCCGAGCAACAAAATTCGCAAACTGAAGATGCTTCGCCGACGTCGAGGAGGCAGGGCCATGAGGCTTTCCTATATCGCGATTTCAATCTCCATGGTTTGCTGGGGGCTAACAGCACATGCCCAGCTCCCCATCAGCGAAGCAGTAAACCCGTCCGGAACAGAAACGCACAAGTCTGGCAACGACCAGGACGCCAATGCCCTAGCGGATGCAGTACGAAAAGTTTCTGCACTTGGGGAATCGGATCCGGGATATGAATCAGCCCTCTACAATCTAGCCGGGCTCTATCGGCGACGTCACAACTATGCTGAAGCAGAATCCCTGTACCGGCAGGCTCTTACGGTTTCCGAAAGAGTTCACGGAGCAGAGAATGAAGAAACAGCGACGGTGCTCAACGAGTTGGCTCTTCTATTCCAAGAACAAGCCAAATTCTCTGACGCACAGCCGCTTTTTCGGCACGCCCTGGCCATCCGGGAGCGAGTGTATGGACCAGAACACCCGCTTACCGCAACAATTCTGAACAATATGGCGAGCGTCTATAGTAGCCAGGGCCAGTATTCAGAAGCCGAGGCGCTCTATCGGAAGGCCTTGGCCATTTGGGAAAACCTTGAACCTGAAAAACTCAACTTGGCGTCTACCTTGGACAATCTCGCGTCCGTGGAACAAGATCTGGGCGAATACCTGAAGGCTGAAGAACACTTTCGGCGCGCCCTGGTCGTTCGGCAGGAAACCGTCGGAGCAAACGATACGGGCGTCGCGACAATTCTTAACAATTTTGGGATGTATTACAACGAGCAGGGGAGGTTTACGGAAGCCGAGCCGCTCCTCCGGCGCGCCCTTGCCATCTGGCAAGAATTGCTCGGTCCGGAAGACCCCAACGTTGCCGCCGCGTTATGCAATATCTCAACGGCTTGGAGACAACAAGGCAAGTATCTAGAAGCGGCAGCCGCTCTTCAGCGGTCCTTAACCATTTGGGAAAAGGTGTACGGACCGGATCATCCGAACGTTGCTAGCGCCCTTAATAATCTAGGCGTGCTTCAGAAGACACTACAGAATTATCCTGAGGCTGAATCCGACTTTCAGCGGGCCATGGCAATTTGGGAAAAGACCTATGGACCGGAACACCCGGTAGTGGCGAATATCTTGGGCAATGTCGCGCTCCTTCGGAAAAACGAAGGCAAGTTCTCGGAAGCGGAAAGCCTCTTGGAACGGGCCATGGCGATTCGGCAAAAGTTTTTTGGAGCCGAGCACGTGACCGTGGCAGTTAGTCTCAATAATCTGGCGGAAGTCTACAGCTCAGAGGGCAAGCACAAGGAAGCGGAGTCGTCATACCTGCGAGCGCTAGCAATTTATGAAAAAAACCTCGGGCCGGACCATCCGGACGTCGCGACGGTGCTCCATAACTTGGCGACAGATCAGTTGAGGGCGGGCGCCTATGAGGCATCCGAACAGAGTCTAGTGCGCGCGCTGGCCATCCGCGAAAAAAAGTTCGGGCCGGGCCATCCGGACTTGGCGCCGCTTTTGAGCAATCTCGCGGCTGTCGAACAGATGCAGCGCAAATACGGTGACGCTGAATCGTTGTATAAGCGTTCGCTGGCCCTATGGAGCAAAGCCGGATTGACGCAATCCCTGGATTTTGCGCAAACAATGCAGAACTTTGGCGATCTGTGTCTCGAAGAGCGAAAGTACGATGAGGCTGGGCCTCTGTTTGCCCAGGCTCTAACGATCAAGGAAAACTCACTGGGTGCGCAAAACCCGGAGCTAGCACATGTTCTTACCTTCCTGGCCGCGGCTGATGTATTTCGCGGCTACTACACCGAGGCCGAGCCGTTTTGCCAGCGCGCACTTACGCTTTTGGATAAATCTTCGCCTCCAGACTACCCGGGATTAATTTACGCTATGAAGGTCTACGCCCTGCTGCTGACCAAGACACAGCGACAGGCTCAGGCGGAGTTGCTAGAAACCAAGGCGATGGTCTACGCCGCCAAATTGAAGAACAAATTCAAAGACGAAACCGAGGCCACATCTCCCTGATAACAGACACGAAGAGAACCGCTCGCCAGATACCCTAAGCCAAGTTGACAGATCCGTGCTTTCCTTCGTAGGATTGCTTAGTGTCCTGTGACGTCCCCGCCATGGGCATGGGGGACGTTTCTCCCAGCTTGCGGTTCAATTAAAGCCAAGCGGAACTTTGTCAAATCGTGAGTGTTGTACCCCTATGGGGAGGGGTGCGCGCTTGTCCAAGACTCGCGTACTGTTAGCTGACGACAACACCCAGGTCCTTGAGTACGTCCGGGACTTTTTGTCCGCTGACTGCTGCGAAGTCGTCGGAGCGGTAACCGACGGGCAAGCGGCAGTAAGTGCTGCCGCCCAATTACTACCGGACGTCATCGTGCTTGATCTTTCCATGCCTGTCCTGAATGGCATTGAAGCCGCCAAGCGCATCCTAGAGGCCAAGCCGTCCGCAAGAGTCGTTTTCCTTACCGTCGAGCGGGATCGCGATACGTGTGGTGCGGCTCTCGAAACCGGTGCCTGTGGGTACGTCCTCAAGCCTCGCCTAGCTACTGACTTGATTCCTGCAATTGGCTTGGCAAAAGATGGCCGCCGTTTTGTTTCCCCAGGTTGCCAATGACCCTACCGACGACGTGCGCATTCTCTGCATAATCGACATAAGCTGGCCAAGTGAATCGGTCCCGGATGTGGACGAACAGAGCTCGGTCGACGTACGCGCCCTTAACTCCTAAGTGCACAGGTTTAAGATTCTGGAGCGGGGTAATGGTACTTACTGCCATTTGTCCCGCTTCTGAAGGCTTCGAAGGCGTTTTGCCAGGGGCGCCGCACGTATGGATAACGGATCTTGTAAACTTTTTGTTGAATGTTATCAATAGAGTGAGATACATTTCATCACGTTAAGCATTACTTATGGATTTGGGGGGCGCCCGGTTTGCTCTTGTGGGGACGGCGTGAACGAAGTAGAGGTGCCTCGTATTAAGCGTTGAACGCTCACGGCGGTGTTTAGCCACCGGACTGATTCGGGTCAAACGACCCTCAGCGATGATGCCTTTGCGTGAGCGCATTTGGTGACCTAAGGTTCGTGGGAGGTCGTCAAATATGTCTCACTCTCTAACTCCTTTTCCTCTACTTCGATTGCGGACAGCAATCGATTCTCTAGTAACACCTAGCGGAAGCGAAAATCCTGCGGATTCCTCAGCGTCTCATAGAGCGGCAATTGGATTCCTGGTGGCCCTTGCGTATTATGCCGGATCACAAATCGGCTTTCTCCTGAAGCCTGCAGGCACGCCGATTGCTACCTTTTGGCCTCCTAATGCAATCCTGCTAGCTGCTTTCTTGTTGACTTCTTCGCGAGTCTGGTGGGTTCTTGTCTTGGCCGTGCTCCCCGCTCATCTCTTCGTTCAGCTCAGTGCTGGTGTGCCCTTAGTCTCCGCACTGTCTTGGTTTGTCGGGAACACGGGCGAGGCCTTACTTGGCGCTATCTGCGTCCGAATCTTCAAAAAAGACAAGCCCTTGTTCGAGAGCGTCTACGGGGTTGTCGTTTTCTTAGCCTTTGGAGTTCTCCTGCCGACGCTTGCAACATCTTTTTTGGATGCTGCAGGTACGGTGCTAACCGGACTTGGCCAGAATTATTGGAGGCTGTGGACAACCCGGCTCTCGTCCAACATCGCTTCGGACCTCACCATCATTCCGACCATCGTGATCGGTGGAGTCAAAGGACTCTCTTGGTTTCGCAGAGCGAGCGCCTTGGCATACTCGGAAGCAGCCCTGCTAACGGCCGGCACGGTGATTGTCAGCCTCTTTGCATTCGGCAGGGAGGGCTCTATAGGCAGCTTTTGGACATTTTACGCTCCTCTTCCATTCCTGATTTGGGCGCTACTGCGATTTGGATCCGGGGGAGCGAGTGCATCCTTGCTGGCGGTTGCATTGATTTCTGTGTGGAACACCATGAACGGACGAGGCCCTCTTGGAGGGCAATCCGTGGTTTACGCTGCCCTGTCGCTTCATGTCCTGCTGGCGGTCCTGGCAATACCGCTTTTGTTGTCGGGTGCCCTAATTGCCGAGAGGCGCCGGGGCGAAGAAACTCTGCGCTCCAAATGTGGCACTTTGGTCCAAGCGCAAGAGATGGAGCGTCATCGTATAGCACGCGAACTGCATGACAATGTTCTCCAGCGACTAACCCTCGTAAGCCTCCACCTTGATGAGCTCCGGGCGGCATCTCTCGTCTTTGCAAAAACACCTTTGAACAACCTTTACGAGCAGATTTCCGTCATTTCCAATAAAATCCGCGACTTATCCCACGACCTGCACCCTTTCATGCTTGAGTATCTTGGACTTTCGCGTGCCCTTAAAAAGCTTTGCCGGGACGTCGGCGCGCAAGGCGGCATCACCATTGACTTTTCAGAACATAATCTAGGCTCCCCGTTGCGATCGGAAGTTTCAGGCTGCCTGTTTCGTGTGGCCCAAGAGGCCTTGAACGTTGCCCGACATAGCCGTGCTAAGACTGCCGTTATGGAGCTGAGATCGGATGGCCGAGCAGTGAAACTGCGAGTCTCTGAGGATGTTGTGGGCTTGGATTTCTGGAAGAACGAAAACTCATCACTGACGCTCATGAGCGAACAACTGTTGGTTCTGGGCGGCACGCTCAACATTACATCAGCGCCTTCGAAAGGCACAGTCCTTGAGGTTTCTATTCCGCTCGAAGACACTTCCTTAATGCCGGGCCTCAATTTAAGTTCAGACTGACACTTCTGCCAGTTGTTCTAGTACGAGGCGCGAGTCACGCTCCGCGTTTATGGGAAGACCACCGTGAGCACTCTTCGCAAGTCAATTCCAACCAGGCGCTACTGGCGTGACTTCAGGCACTTCGGCTGTTTCTCGGTCCTAGTGATAGCTATTTGCCTGCAATCGTGTACCCATCCCAAAATCGTGGTTGGATCAGGGGCTGGGTCTGGTTCTGGCTCAGGGTCAGGCAACGCCAGCAATGGCGCGTTGATTCTTACTCTTCGCGCCGCCCCTTTGCCGGCCCCCGCTACCAACCTTCTTTCCTTCCGCGTGAATGTGGCGGGGGTTTCACTGACTCCCGAAACCGGCGGGTCCGTGAGCGTGCCTCTGAATTCCGACCACTACCAAGTGGACCTTACCAGGCTTCAAAGTGACACTATTCTTTTAGCCATTTCCACTTCGGTTCCAGCCGGAACCTACACAAACATGGTCGTAAGCCTTTCGGACGCTGCTGTCACCTATTGTGTGCAGGTTCAGGGAAACACGGGGTGTGCCGCGGGCAGCATAACTACGGTGAGCGGTCTTCCAGCTACGCCCCTAATTGAGACCTCTCCGTTTCCTCTGGTTGTCGCTCGCGGCCAGAGCACCGGCATTGCTATCAATGTAGATATCGCGAAGACGTTGACCGTAGACGGACAAACCCAGGCTATTACTCGGGTGAATCTTGGAGCAGCCAATGTCTTGACGGCAATGATGCTTCCCGCTGCCTCCAGCAGCTTGCCACCTGCGACACTGGACTTCGTCGAAGATGTCACGGGAATCATTTCGTCAGTCGATGAGACTGCTCAGAGCGTGACGATCCAAACAGCAACAAAAGGCTCAATAACCGCAGTTGCAGGAGCCGCGACGATCGTTTCTCCCAATTGCGAGACTTTCCATCTGGGTAGCACGTTTACATGTGCAAGGCCGGGTCAGGTGGCCAGTTTGGACACGCTCTTGAATCCGGATGGTTCACTCACTCTTTTGGAATACGATCCCCTGGCGATCGCGGAAGGAGATTGGATCGAAGGCCTCGTTGGGCTGCCGCCCTCGTCGTCAACACAGTTCCAGATTGTCTCGAATGACTTTGTCGTTGCCAACAGCAATAGTCTGGTTGGGGAAAATCTAAAATTTGGCACTCCTGTACGAATCACTCTAGCGAACCCCAAGCCTTTTGTTGTGGATAGCAAAGGTCTGGTTAGCCCCAATTCGTCTTTCTCCGGAGCCACCGATGCCTCGGTTCTATCCCCGGGTGAAACATTGGCAGTTCATGTGGTCTCCTTTACGCCGGGGACCGACACGACTCTCGCAAGTGCGAGCGCGGATTTCGTGTACCTCCGCTTCACGCGCGTCACGAGCACCGTCGCTAGCGCAGCTCCGCCAAACACTTTTGCTATGCAATCTCTTCCATCGTTTTTTGGGCTTACGCTTCCCGTGACCGTCCAATTGTCGAGTGTTTCCCCGGGTACCAATTTTGACGGCGTCAGCGGCGCAAGCGAAATCGTTCCCGGACAGGCCGCTTCGATTCGCGCCCTTTACTTTGGCCCCCCGACCGGGCCCACACCCACTCCTACCCCTTTTAGCGCAGCGAAGGTTCGCATTCACTAAGGCCTTTTCCTGGTGGTGCCCCGAGGCCCCCAGCGATGGCCTGTTTTGGGCCACCTCCCGCGGTAACGCCAATGCGATTCCCTGATGATCGAGACCTGTAACTTTTGACAGTATCCACTAGGCCGGCTGTCACCCATGCTGCCCGCTCACGATTAGGAAGAAACTGGGGGCTACATGCCGAACGCATTTGAAGCGTGGATTGGGCAAGAGGTAGTCGTGCAACTGGGTTTTGGCTCAATCAAGGTTAGCCTGCGAGGTGTGTTGTTGCGGGACCAGGAAGAGACGCTACTGATAAGACCCGAAGCCGGCGCCGACATAGAAATCGCCAAAACCAAGGTCTTGGCCATAGAAGAAGTGGAACGCGGTCTTGAAAGCCTCCAATGGCGTGCCCTCTTCATGAGCTTTATCAGGAATCCGGCCGATCAAAGCATTCAGCCCATGTCGAAAACCAGAACTTGAGGAGGCACTTGGTATGGACAAACCAATTCCGATACTTGTCGTTTCGGCGGAGTTTAAAAATTGCAATGCCCTGCGGGACATCCTTGGCCGAGAAGGCCGGAAAGCAATCTACGCCTCAACCGTTGGCGAATGCGAAGAAGTGTTTGCCAAGCAAGACATTGATATCGTGTTTTGCGAACGCCGTCTAACGGACGGCACCTATCGCGACATCCTCGCGATGACGCGCTCGTGGAAGCCGAGGGTCCGCTTGATAGTTACTTCACGACTTGCGGACTGGGATGAATACTTAGAGGCGGTGCACGATGGCGCCTACGACCTCATCGCATCCCCAATTCAAACGGCGGATATTGCCCGCGTGCTGAGTCAAGCACACCGCGAGGACCAAATGACCGGCGCGCCTCTGGCAGCGAGCGAAGTCCGCCTAACTTCTGGAGTTCAGACCTGATTCGAACCGCGTGGTATTAGAAGTCACCTTGCCCATTGGCACGTGGTATCAGCTTAATCCTCATCCAAATCGGTTTCGCTGCTCGCATTACTTTTCCACAGATTTTCAAGCAGCGGATGACCGTTGCTCTATTGACAGAGATGACTGCCAACCCCTAGGCTAGAACTGGACCGACCTCAGGGGAATGAATTCTGGCTCATTGCTCTGTGCCAGTTTTCAGTAAACAAGACATTTCACATCTCGAAGCGAAAGATGTGTGTAACCGAGCACGAGTGGGTCTATTCGCATGCCCTTCTTAAAGTCAACACACGTCCTGGTGGAAGCAGGTCGATGCCGCTCCGCGTTCTAGCTGTTGACGACTTTGAGCCTTGGCGTCGATTTGTCTCGGCTGCCCTCCAGCGACAGCTCCACTTACAAACTTTTCTCGAAGTGTCAGACGGCCTTGAAGCTGTTTACAAGGCTGAAAGCCTCCGTCCGGATTTAATCCTGTTGGATATTGGACTCCCAACACTGAACGGGATCAAAGCTGCCAGCCGCATTCGCGACGTCTCGCCCGATTCGAGAATTCTTTTCCTGAGTGAAGAAAGCTCTCCTGAAGTGGCAGAAGCGGCCTTGGAGGCGGGTGGTGCTGGCTATGTGGTTAAATCCGATGCTGGAAGAGAATTGTTAACAGCGGTGAAAGCCCTCAGGGAGGGCAAGCGATATATTAGTGCAAGATTGGCTGGTCAGGTTTTTTTCGGTACTCCCGATGACCATCCCTCCGGCTCCCACGAACTTAGGATCTTTTCGAGCGATGCCTCATTCTTGGACGGCTTTACAAGTTTCATCGCTAGCGGTCTAAGCGGCGGCAATGCGGTTGTGGTTGTGGCAACGGAGGCTCATCGGCAAGGCCTGTTTCAGAAACTGCAAACGCGAGGCTTCGACCTGGACGCCATTGTCAAGTGCGGCAGCTACATTTCCATCGACGCCCCGGGGGCCCTCTCATCTTTCATGGTCGATGACCAGCCTGACCCAATCCAGTTTGTGAACATGGTGAGTAACGTAGTTAAGACAGCCGGCAAAGCGCCCAACGGAGCGACTCGGCGCGTCTCGGTGTGTGGAGAGGGCGCTCCTCTCTTATGGAAGCAAGGTAAGTTGGACGCGGCGCTTCGCGTCGAGGGACTCTGGGACGAGGTCTCTCAAGAACACGGGCTAAGCACCTTGTGTGGCTATCTATCGGAAGATTTGCACGACGAGAAGGCCCATCAGATATTCCAGACGATCTGCTCTCTTCATACGGTCGTTACTCACCGCGACCATAGCCCTCAATTCGTTTAGTTGTACAGGTTGAAAGATCAGCTGCTTTACGCGGCGCTCCCTACACGCGCCAATCAGGATACGCTAGGCCGCCAAAAATCAAAAGCCACCCAACGAGCCTGCTAACCGCTAAGCAGGTTTTCTTGTCGCCATTCCAACGCCTCGGAGCTGTTTCGTTTCTTGCAAATCTGCCGTGCGCGGTAGCCGCAGCACACTGGCAGTTCTGACAGTCGAACTAAGCCCACAGATTCCCGATGCTTCGAATCGATATGAATCCCAAGCATCCCTTCCTCGGTGAAGGCTTTAGGAATTTGATGATTGGCGTCCTGGCTGTCGCCATCGTGCCGAGTGACACGCTGACGTCCACGCCTTCGCTGCAACCGGCTCCTACTCAGTCCAGCGATCAAGCTTCCAAAATTTCACCCGACCAGTTGGACTCTCTTGTTGCTCCCATTGCTCTCTACCCGGACCCATTGCTGGCGCAAACGTTGGCTGCATCCACGTATCCTCTCGAGATTATTCAGCTCCAGCAGTGGCTCGGGAGAAATCCGGGACTGAAAGATAAAGCGCTCGCTGATGCCGTGGCAAAAGAACCTTGGGATCCCAGCATCCAGGCTTTGGCCGCACTGCCTGATGTTGTGAAGCGCTTGGCAGACGACATTCAATGGACAACTGATCTAGGCAATGCGTTCCTGGCGCAACAGAGCGATGTGATGGATGCAGTCCAGCGCATGCGCAAGAAGGCCCAAGACAAAGGGAATTTGCAAACGACAGAACAGCAAAGAGTGGAGACCAAGGTCGTCGAAAACAAAAGCGTGATCGTGATCGAACAGGCCGATCCGCAAGTCGTGTATGTGCCTTCCTATGATCCCGTAGTGGTGTACGGACCGCCGGTCTATCCCTACCCTCCCCTCTATTACCCCTACTACCCCGCAGGATACTACGCGGCTGGGTTGGCGATTTCATTCGGCGTGGGCGTGATGATGGGAGCATTTTGGAGCGGCGGCTGGGGCTGGGGCTGCGGCTGGAGCAACAACAACATCAACATCAATAACAACAACAATTTCAATCGCAACTCGAACATTGGCGGCGGAAACCGCCCCTCGCAACTACCAAATCGCGGCGGTGATCGCGGCGGGATAGGAGGCGGAGACCGGGGGAGTTTTGGTGGGGGAGGAGGTCGCGGAGACGCCAGTTGGAAGCACAATCCTCAACATCGGGGCGGCGCACCCTATCGCGACCGCGGGACTGCGGACAGGTTTGGCGGAACTACGCGAGGTGATTCTCTTGCGAATCGCCAGGCGGGTGCCAGGCAACAGCTTGGCCGCCAGGGCGGAAATCTGGCCAGCAATCGGGCAGGGGCCGGCGTCAGCAACCGCGCCGGTGGTGGGCTCGGCGCCGGTAACCGGGCGGGCGCAGGGGCAGCGGGACCTAACAGCATTGGAGGCCGTGACCTCACACGGGGTGGCGGAGGAAATCGAGACGCATTCGGCGGAGGCTCCAGAGGTTCTCGGGGATACAACGGATCCAGCACACGTGCCAACAGCAGCCGCGGGGCCTCCAGCATGGGATCCAGGGGCGGTGGAGGTTTCCGAGGCGGGGGCGGACGTGGTGGCGGTGGGCGGCGCAGATGAGCGGGGTTTCAGCGGGAAAAAGCATTGGGGTCAAGGCAATGAAACGAAGGCATGGAAACCTAATTCTCAGGCTCCTGTGGGGCGCAGTCGTTGTCGCTTTTGTGTTGTTCTTGTGCGCGCTCGTTCTCGTTGCGGGCCGACAAACCACCTCGAAAACTGTTCCCGCGGCTGCTGGCGTAAGTGCAAAAATCTTCAACACTCCTGAACAAGCTGCTGATTCGCTCGTCGACGCGGCCGGAAAGTTCGATGTACGTGCTCTCGAGGAAATTTTCGGACCTGATGGCGACGACATCGTTTTGTCGGGTGAATACCCTCAAGATCGTCAGCGAGCTACTGACTTCGCCGCGGAGGCCCGCGAAAAGAAAAGTGTTGCCGTGGACCCGAAGAAGGGGAACCGAGCGTTTCTCCTCGTAGGCAACGAAGACTGGCCGTTTCCGGTACCGCTGGTAAAGTTGGGCGACCAGTGGCACTTCGATGCCAAAGCCGGACGCCAAGAACTCCTCTATCGCCGCATCGGCGCCGACGAACTGGACGCAATTGATATCTGCCGCGGCTATGTCGAAGCGCAGTACGAGTATGCTTTCCAGCCCCGCGAAGGCTTCAATGTCAATCAATACGCCCAACATATTGTAAGCAACGCCGGCAAACAGGATGGCCTGGCTTGGCAAAACTCCGACGGCAGTTGGGGCGGACCAATCGGCGAGAAGATCGCCCGAGCGATCGAACAAGGCTACTCCCTCCGAGCAGAGCCATACCACGGATACTTCTTCAAGATTCTGAAGGGGCAAGGACCTGCGGCGCCGCTCGGTCAAATGGACTATGTGGTGAAAGGCGTGATGATCGGGGGCTTCGCCTTGATAGCCGCCCCAGCCGAGTACGGCGAGACAGGTTTGAAGACGTTCATCGTCAGCCAGGATGGTGTTGTCTACGAAAAGGACTTTGGACCGGGGACCCTTGACGAATTCACGAAGATGGAACGCTTTAATCCGGACGAGTCATGGACTCCGGTCACCGAAAATGACGATTAGAGCGCGTTGTTGTTTTGCGTTGGCGCGCCTGCCCAAGGGGCGGATGTCTTAAGTTGTGTGTATTGCAGCTTGCCGAGAGGAGGCGAAATCTATGAATCACTTCAATTTGCCAAGAACCATTCGTGCGGTATGCCTGTTATTGTGTGGGGCTGCTTTGTTAAGTGCAACTGCCTGGGCCCAGTCCGTTAAGGTCGAGGGGCTTATCAAAGCACGAAACGGCGACACCATGATTCTGCAGACTTCGCAGGCTCCTAACCTTCCCGTGTTGCTGACCGACAACACTCAAGTGGGACAAGTGCAGGGTGTCTTCAAAGCCCGCAGGAAGGAGATGTCGATGGCAGCCCTCATCCCGGGACTGGCCGTTAAGGTAGAAGGAACCTACAACGATCAAAACCAACTGGTAGCAGCATCGGTCTCCTTCAAAGGCAATGATCTGGAACAAGCTCAAAAAATAGAAGCCGGCATGCACGAAACTCGCTTGCAGGCAGAACAGAACAAAGCAGAGCTAGAAAAACACAAGGCTGAGCTGCAAAAGCAGAATGTCGCCTTGCAACAGCAGCAGGAACAGATCACCGCCAACAAAGCGGCAATTGACGCTGCCACCGCGCGTTTCGGCCAACTAGACGACTACTACATCCTCGACGAGGTTACCGTTTATTTTGCCAACGGCAAGGTGAAGGTTGATCCAAGCTATCGCCCCAAATTAATCGCATTAGCGGAGAAGGCTAAGACCGTCAACGGGTACGTCATCGAGATCAAAGGCTACGCGTCGTCGGCTGGTGACGTGGCCCTGAATCAACAACTAAGCGAAGACCGCGCCGACGAGGTGGTCAATATTCTTATTCAGGAAGGGCATATTCCTCTCACCAGGATGCTTGCACCCGGTGCCATGGGGGAGAGCCACCAAGTGGGCAGGGACACGACAGCGGAAGGACAGGCGCAGAATCGCCGCGTGGTCGTGCGTGTCCTGCAAAACAAAGCCATTGCTGGAGTGTAAAAGGACTCCGCACCCTTTTCCCTTGCCACCGGACGAGGCAGCGAGGCGAATGCTGTTCGCGCGGCATTCCCCATTTGATGGCTGCGTCGTTTCTAGCTCGCGCCTTCAGGAGCGCCCGCAGGAAGATCTTCGGGTCAAGTCTCACGCCTTGGCCTGTTTGTTCTGACAGTGTCACCAGGCACTTCGTGAGAATAACTTGTGCGCGATGACCACTCTCGAAACCGGGTAAACCGGGGGGAATTTTCGAGAAGCCAGATTCGTTCTGAGGAAGCTGTGAAACGCAAGCTGCCATCAAAGCTTAGTTCTCTTCTCTTTGCGACTTCGAGCCTCTTTGTCTCCCTAGCCTTGTTCCACTCGCCGTGGTCAGCTTGGGCGCAATCATCGGTGCCAAGCTCAGGTCAACAGGATGCGAGGCCCATATCGCAAGAAGTCCACACCGCCGCTCCAGCCGCCCTTCTCAAGCCAGCCCAAATCATGCATATCGATGTAGACCTGGCCCTCGTGAATGTGGTCGTTACCGATCCCTTCAATCGCTTGGTCACTGGGCTTGATTCAGACAATTTCCGCGTCTTCGAGGACAATGTGGAACAGGAAATCGTCAACTTCTCTTCCGAAGACGTCCCTATCTCCATCGGGGTGATTTTTGACTGCAGCGGCAGCATGAGCAACAAACTTGGCAAGGCCCGTGAGGCAGCCATCGAGTTTTTCAAGACGGCCAATCCAGAGGACGAGTTTTTTCTGGTTAGCTTCAATGAGCGCGCGGAGCTGGCGAGTTCGTTTACCAACAGTGTCGAAGACCTGCAGAGCCGCCTGATGCTCACTTCTTCCAAGGGCCGGACCGCATTGCTCGATGCTATCTATTTGGGTCTCAGCCAAATGAGAGGCGCCCACAATGGCAAACGCGCCCTGCTCATCTTGTCCGATGGCGGCGATAACCATAGTCGCTACGATGAGGGCGATATCAAGCGGCTGGTGAAAGAAGCCAATACCCAGCTGTATGCGATCGGTATCTTTGACCCTCTTGGTTATCGCAGCCGCACGATGGAAGAGCTCAACGGCCCCTCGCTCTTGAGTGAAATCACAGAAATGACCGGCGGTCGCGTTTTCGCTGCTGATAACCTCAACGAACTTCCTGATATCGCTACAAAGATCGGATTGGAGCTTAGAAATCAATACGTCCTGGGGTATCGGCCAAGCAACAAAACACATGACGGGCGCTGGAGAAAAATCAAGGTCAAGCTGCGCGCACCAAGGGGGCTTCCTCAACTGAGCGTTTACTCGAAGACTGGCTATTATGCTCCTACGCATTAAATACGGGGCCCCAACCGTTGCGAATAATCTAAAGATCAACTTCGTTAAGGTCCTTACCTGATTGACATTGGATAAAGCCGGTGCTACGCCACAATCGACCTACGCATACATTGTCGTTTTGGCCGCGAGGAGAAACGCAAGTGCCATGTCGGGCGTGCGGATCAAACAAGCGGGCCGAGTTCCCGGCGGAGATTGCAGTCCATATTCCTGGACCGAATCATCTTAATAAACCCCATCTCTTCGTCTTTCCCGAGATATTGGTCTGCTTGAATTGTGGGAATGCGGAATTTACCGTGTCCGAAAGCCAGTTGCGGGCACTTGCAGACGAGATTCAGGATGAATCAACACCCTTTGAAAACCATTGAGTTGGCTTGCTCGCGACTCATGGCGGCTGAGGCTCTCGAGAATTGCAATCGTTCCAGAACCCCAGCACTCCCCGAAGCAATCCTGACAGCAAGGGCCCCATCGCCTAACATTGCAAGACCGCTACTTCGAAACGCGTGGTCCCTCGTAGGCCGTCTGTCATTCCGAATTGTCAAGACCTCTGTCAGAGTTACGGAGAAGCACTTGTCCCTAGATATGAAAGAACCTTGCCCTAGAGCAACGACTTGGCTGGGCACCGCCCCTATCTTGGAACTGGGCGCTTCGTACATGCGCCGAACCCCCGTGCGTCCACGGAGGGATTTAAGGGGTAGGCTGGGGTGCCGACAGTTGTCAATCAACAGAAATTCTTTCTTCGCTTAGGGGAACGAATCCGCGAGTTGCGAAAGAAGCACTCCTATTCTCAGGAGGACATGATTTCCTACGGGTTCTCGGCACGCCATTGGCAACAAATCGAGGCCGGGCGGCCAATCACAGTTTCAACACTACTGCGCGTGTGTGCGGCGTTTGGGACATCGATGGACCGCTTGGTTCGGGGGCTCGATAGGGGAATCTACGAAGACTCGCTTTTCGTGCCCCGCTAATCTGCTCGTGGCCCATTTGAGCCCCCTGCCTTATAAGGCTAGTCTGATCCGGGATTAGCCGGCCGCGTAAAAGGTGGAGTTGCGGGGTGAACATTCGCATTTTGGTGGCTGACGATTTTCCACCCTGGCTTCGCTTCGTTTCCTCGTTGATTCTGCCGAAGATGCCCGAATGGCACATTGTTTGCGAAGTCTCTGACGGCGTGGAAGCAGTCAAGAGAGCCGAAGAACTCAAGCCCGATATAATTCTGATGGACGTCGGCCTGCCTAAGCTCAACGGTATTGAAGCCGCCGAGCAAATCAGCAAAACGACTCCCAGCTCGAGAATTCTTTTCTTAAGCGCCTTTGATTCCCCGGACGTCGTGGAAGGGGCCCTTAAGACTGGTGCGAGCGGTTATGTCGTCAAGTTGGACGCAGCAAACGAACTCCTGGGGGCGGTGGAGGCTGTCCTTCAAGGCAAGCGGTTCATCAGTAGCAGATTAAAGGGAGGCATTTCAGTCCAGGCCGGAGACCCACGTGTTTTGGATAAGCACACGAGCGAAGCGCTTCTCACGTCGCCGTCGGTCCTGTCGCAAGAAACGGAGTTCGTTCGCTGCCACGAAGTTCTGTTTTACTCCGATGATAAGACCCTGCTTGAAAGCCTTACCCACTTTATTGGCGCTGCCCTGAAGTTTGGGAATGGGGCTATCGTGTTCGCTACGAAGCCACATCGAGACATGCTGCTTGAGGAGCTAAGAGCGCAGAACGTGGATCCTGATCCCCTCATGCAAAAGGGTGCCTTCGTTTCGTTGGACGCTGCCGATACGCTCTCTACATTTATGATCAATGAGTGGCCTGACGCAGATCGATTCGTTGAGAGCTTCAAGAATCTCATTGAGTCGGTGTCGAAGGCCGCCAAGGCAAAGCACCCACGGGCTGCGATCTTTGGCGAAGGCTGTGCTCTCTTGTGGGCGGAGGGCAAAAGGAAAGCGGCGATTCGGGTCGAACAACTCGGCAACGATCTTACTAGAACTCGCAAAGTAGACATCCTTTGCGCGTATCCATCCGAACTTCGCATCCAGCAGGATAAGGACCAGTTCGAAGCCGTCTGTGCAGAACACTCAGCTGTCCACTCGAAGTGAGTGAACGGGCTTGCACGCATCCGCGCGGTCTAAAACCGGATGACAATCCCTGTCGAAGCTCTGAAGTTATTCTGCGCACGGCTTCCGAACTGAGTCATTAAGTAATCGGTTTGAATCGCGCGCCAATAGAACTGGTCGTGAAATAATCCAACATCGATGCCGCCTCCGAGCGCCATCGAGAATGAAGAACTTCCGAAGCCTGCTTCGCTGATATGCGCTCCGCCGAGGAGCAGGTGCGCAAACGGTGAAACTCGGGAAGGAAACGAAATCTGTGGTCCGAAAAGATACGTATAGGTCGAGGTGCCGATCCCATTTGGCGATCCGTAGTGTCCATCCAGATCCGCTACCCCGCCGAGCCAATCCGTGAACTTGTATTGCCCTGAGATTTCCCATCCATTTAGGTTGGCCGATGGAGAGTTACCGAGATGCATGTAAGAGTAACCCCCGAACAATTCCACTTTGTCCTGTGCTGGTGCCGAAAGTTAAGCAAGCAGAAGCAGTCCGACCGCTGACAACAGTTTTTGGAGCATAAGCCCTCTCCTCTAGAGTCCGGAAACGAAGCATGGTCATCCGCTCTCTAATTTCTAGTAAGGGAAGCCTGCCTGTTGCCTGTCAGTTTTGACAGTAGGGCGAGGGCTAGGCCACGTGCTTTTCTGTTGCCGCAGAGTCAGGCATGCCGGGGAAAGAAGGAGTGACGTAGGACGGGACGGTGTCATGTTCACGACGAGGTACGGGGTCCGTAGCTGGTGGCGAGACCTGAATCTCTTCGTTTCTCACTTACGCCCGCGTGCACCAAGGAAGGCTCCCATGTTAAGTAGCAAGATAACGACCACGCCGAACACTGCAGAACTGGAACCGCAAAATCTGCCGGCAAGCTTGTCACGGCTCGGACCGACCTTGTCCGTAAAAGGCGAAATCTCCGGCAACGAAGACCTCCTAATTGATGGCTCGGTTGAGGGGGTCGTTCGCCTGAACGAGAAAAGACTAATGATCGGATCGACCGCCAACGTGAAAGCTGACCTTATCGCAGGTCAAGTGGTGGTGAGAGGAAACGTAAGAGGAAATGTGTGGGCGCGGGACTGTATCGAAATCGGGAACGATGGGTCCATCACCGGAGACTTGACAACGCCACAGATTTTTATCGAGGAAGGGGCGTTGTTCCAAGGTTCGATCGAGAAGAACAAAGAGAAGCAAACTGACGAAAACGCCTTTTCTGAAATAAGGTCGGCATCCCCTAAGGTCCGTGCAGCCGCCGCTGGCGCTAACCATATCTAGTTCACGATGGATCGTCTCCAGCAGTCGTCTCCGTCACAGCCAGACTTCAAACTCCACGTTCCCGCTCCAAAGACACCCCAGAAGCAGTAGCCATGTCTAACCACGAGAAGTCCGACACACATCAAAAAACACTCGCTCTCAATCTCGATGACAGCATCTTTGGCTCGTTCGCGGAGATCGGTGCCGGTCAAGAGGTGGCCCGCTGGTTTCTGCGCGTGGGAGGCGCCTCCGGTACGGTCGCCAAGACAATTTCCGCTTACGACAAAGAGGTGAGCGATCACCTGTATGGAATCGGAACGCGCTATGTCTCCAAAGCACGTCTCCAGGCAATGCTTGACACCGAGTGGGTGCAACTGCTCGGACAACTGCGGGCCAGCCGGGGGGCCAATACCAAGTTTTTCTAGTTCGTGGATACTGTCTCGGCCAGGAACTATGCGGGAACAAACGACTGCCATGGATGGGTGGGGCTGCGTTTCCAAAGGGTACCGCTTGGAGCGCCCAATGAGATAATTCTGCATGTAAACCTGCGGGACCTGAGCAATGAGGGCCAGCAAGAAGCGGTTGGCATTCTCGGGGTGAATCTTATTGATGCCGCTTTCCATGCCCTGGGAACACCCGAAGAGTTTCTCGCAAACGTTTTTGAGGATTTGGGACTGCAGCGAGTGGAGATCGACTGTCTGGAATGCAGCGGACCGATCTTCGACGAGTGGGACAGAAATGAAATTCATGCTTCCCTGGTGGCCGGCGGATACGCGGAAGCAGTGGTTTTTCCCGCCGACAATCAACTCGTGCCAGCCAACGAACTGCTTTACAAGCGAGCACTCGTAATGGCCCCGGGCGGTTTTGATCGTGTGAGCCAGCTTCACGCGAATCTGGTTCGGGATACCTTGGCACTACTTCCAAACGAGGAGTTAACCGAAAGCAAAGGCGGACTCGGACTGTTTTGTCTCTCCATCGCGGGCGTGCGCGCGGAAGACGGCAAAACTGAGGTACGAGAAATCCTTGATCATGTAAAAACTCTCCAAAAGCAGAACTATGGCGTGATGCTATTCCGCGCAAAGGAACTCTACAAAATGAGTGCATACGTGAATCGGTATACTAAATCGCGGATTCACTTTGCAATTGGTCTTACAGTGCTCTTGCGCGTCCTCGATGATCGATACAAGGACCTGCCAGGGACCTTGCTGGAAGGAATTGCCCGGCTCTTCATGCAAAATGTCCGGGTCAGTGTTTATCCGATGGCGGCGGAAGAAGTGCGACGACGCGTAGACCTATCCGGACTGACGGGGTGGAGATGGAAAGAGACGGGTGGGATGATTGCCGCTGACGACTTGCATCCGCCGGGATCCTTGGACCACCTGTATCAATATCTGCTCGGCAGCGAATTCATAATCCCAGAAAAGCCCGCGACCAAACCCTGTTCGCTGAGGATCGTCCGGATGCGTTAAGGCTACAAGTCAGTGGCAAAGATGGAGGTGACGATGGTTGTGGGATTCGGTCAGTTGTAACGATTACTCTGAACTCTGGAATGGTCACGAGCCGTACAGAATCACTCTTGGGTTGTGCTCCCAAGGCTCCTTGTAATACCAAAGCTCCACGCTTTCGACTGCACGACGTTCGCCTGAAAAGCTAATGAGTCGGTTTTTTCCTCCGGGCCAGATCCGCCCTTCAACGACCATCTCCTCGGAGGTGCCATCTCCGAAATGGAGAACCAGATGGTCAAAGAAAACGGCGTCGCCGCTTACGCGCAGTTGAATCGACTGGAAGAGGGCGTTGCGACGGGTGACTTGGATCTTTTCGTGGTCCCTAGTGCTATGAATTTGGGCGTCCCCCATGAAATCCCAAACCTGCCCTCGCGCAGGCGAAGGAATCATGCTGGCAAGACCTACAAAACAGACCAATAGCCGCGTAATACGCTTCCTGGGCATCAATCTCTCCACCGAACTCAGACCGGTAACAACGTATACCCACTCGCGGGACCTGCACAACATGGCTAACCACAGGCTTTGTCTAATGATTAAACGAGCTGCATTGATTTTGTCGTTGCTGGATCGCAAGCATGACGGGCGCAGCTTTTAGGACTCTTCAAGCATGGGGTTCCTGACAGGTTACTCAGACAACGTCTTGATTGCTTCGAAGCAACGACAGGGGCTCGTACCGTCTCAGAATATGTCGCCTGTGACTGGCCGGGGTCTCGGGACCAAGAAATCAGCAATTGCGAGTCGTTGTGCGTGATTGCCCACTGGCCGGCCGGAGCATGGAACTTAGCTCAGCGCAGGTGTGAAAGCTGACGCCAAACGGAGCAGGTTTTGGGAGCACAGGCGATACGATCAGTACGATTGGATCCGACCTTACAGGGCGAGGAGTCGCGCAAGTTTGAAACGCACCTGCGCGGCAAGATTGTTGGGCAGGACGAAGCGGTGCAAGCCGTCGTAGACCTCTATGGAGTTTTTAGCGCCGGCTTGCAGGCCCCCGGGCGACCGGTGGGTAATTTACTGTTTCTCGGGCCGACGGGTACGGGGAAGACGAGGATCGTCGAAGCGGCTGCGGAAGCGCTCTTCGGGGATCCGCAAGGAGTGATCAAGGTTGATTGCGCCGAATTCCAGCACTCGCACGAGATCGCCAAGCTGATCGGTTCACCGCCAGGCTATCTGGGGCACAGGGAGACGCGTCCGTTGATCACTCAGGAGGCGCTGGCTGAGCATCACACTGAAAATTTGAAGATCAGTTTCCTGCTATTCGACGAAATCGAGAAAGCCAGTGACGCGCTTTGGCAATTGCTGCTGGGGATTTTGGATAAAGCGACTTTGACGCTCGGAGATAATCGCCGAGTTGACCTATCGCAAACAATGATTTTTATGACTTCGAACTTGGGCGCTTGCGAGATCACGGAGCTCATGATGGGCGGGATGGGCTTTGCAGCGGCCGTGAGACCGGAACGGAAACCGCGGCTGGATGAGAAGGTCGAGCGGATGGCGTCGGAAGCGGCGAAACGGAAGTTCTCTCCGGAATTCATGAACCGCATCGACAAGACCGTAGTCTTCCGACCTCTACGCAAGGAACAGTTGGAACGAATCCTGGAGATCGAACTTACAATGGTGCAACAGCGGCTGGCAGAAACGCCGCGGGGACAGTTCGTGTTCCGAGCAACGGAAACTGCGAAGGATTTCTTGCTCCGGGAGGGTACGGACCTAAAATATGGGGCTCGTCATTTGAAACGAGCGATCGAGAGGCACCTGGTTTACCCCCTCGCAAGCCTGCTGGCAACGGATCAGGTGAGGATGGGAGAAACGATTAACGTTGACTGGAACGGGATGACCAACGTACTGATGTTCCTCAAAAGGTCATGAACGGCGATTACACGCTTTAAGCAATTCCCCCTCTGGAACCTGTGAGCTATGTTCTATGCACTGAATTGCAAACCACGCATCAATCAATAAGTCCAAAAATCAAGCCGGTAGTGACTTGCCCTTCGATCGAATTGGTGCATGCAACATTCCTGAAGTCTTTCCGTTTTTCCTTCTCGTAATCGACGAGTGTTCCGCGCGGGCCCTCTCTCCTCGATCAGCGGGGGCCGCGGAGGCAATGCCTTTTGGTCGCTGTCAGAACTGTCAGTTTCCTGGCGTACAGAGACTGTAGAAACTCGGAAAGCTGACTGGACCAAGATTGCCCGTTCCGGAGTCTCCAGCCGTGTAGGGGTGGATCATGAGAGTGCACAGGGTTTCTTGGTTTCTTGCTTTCATCGCTGTGTTGACCGCCAGCACGCCGATGCTGGGCCAAGCTCCTTCCGCTTCAAGCATGCACCAACCTGGCACGCCAGGGTCAGAAACTCAGGAAGGCAAAATCCGGAGACGAGTGTTGTTGGTCAATGTGCCTGTTACAGTTACAGATGCAAAAGGCGAATTGGCCTTGAATCTGGACACGAAGGATTTTGAAATCACGGACAATGGAGTTCGCCAGAGAATTGCGTCTCTTGAGTTGGGGCCCTCTCCGCTTTCGATGGTTTTTTTGGTGGAAGCCAGTTCGCGAATTGAGCCTCTTCTGCCGGATATGCGCAAGACCGGAATCCTTTTCGCGGATGCGCTTATGGGCCCCGATGACGAAGCCGCTGTGGTGAGCTTCAGCGACTCCGTGGACAAATTAGCGGACTTCACGAACGATCACGAAGTGATCCTCAGCACGATAGGTACATTGAGGAGCGGCACGGCAAGGCTGAAGTTGTTTGATGCGATGGCTGCGGGAGTCGACCTGTTGAGCAGCCGCCGGCAACGACGGTCCTCGGCCGACTCGCAAGACCGCCGTCTGGTGATCGTGATTATGTCGGAAGCAACCGATGTCGGGAGTAACGTGAGGCTGGATTCGGTCGTAAAGCGAGCGCAACTTTACAACATAGCGATTTATGCGGTGGGGATTCCAACTACCCTAGCGGAATTGAAGGCGACTCCGAAAGACGTTAGACACCAGGTCACACCGGAAGGAATATTTCCACAGCCTGGGATGCCCGGAACCGTGCAGATATCGTCGACCGAAGACATTCGCTACGGCTACGGAAACCTGATGAATTTCAATCTGTGGGCACTGAAGAATGTCAAAGACCAGATTACCGGTCACGCTCTCCAAAAGGCCGCTGAGGGAACCGGCGGCCGGCACATCGCCACATTTGGCCCCACCACGATGCAAAGAGCTGTGGACGAGATTGGTGGAGAGCTGCATGCACAATATTCGTTAACCTACGAGCCCAAGGGCACAAACGAGACCGGTTATCACAGAATTAGGGTGCACGTGAAAAGCAGAGACCTTAAGGCGAGGGCGCGGCCAGGCTACTACGTAGCCCCGCCGGAGAATTGAACAAAACGACGGTTGGCGAGGTTCAGAGTTTGGGGACCCGCGAGTCAGTCGGCCGGTGCACGACAACTCCAGTGTGGTGTTGCCGGAAATGGAATTAAACAATGGAAACCGGCCCAGAAAGAGCAAAACCCTGTGAATGGGCGCCGACGCAGGGACAAGTCAACGCGTACATACGATCACTCGAACGGCAGATGTTACCAAAGGACACTGGTAGTTCGCCGCGCTACGCAGAGGAACGTAGAGCAGCGGGAAGGACCCATGGAACATTTGCTTCCTCGAGCTTTCTTTGGGGGCTGATAGCCCTGGCGCTAGGGTGTCTAGGGTGTCTCGCGTGCCTGGTTCAAATCATTTATGAAGGGTTCAAATAAACGATCAAAGGCTGTGGATGCGGCACGTACCTAATTGGCCGTTAGCCCTTGGCCGCTGCGACCCCAAATCGTTCTGTCATTTTTGACAGGTTCACACTGGGTGTTCCGAAACTACCCTGCTTCCGTCGTAAGAATTAAATTGAAGGTAAACGGCCAAGGGACTCCCCCGCTTGCGGTCTACTTCGACATACCTGATTCCTGGTCGTAGATAGTTGCCCGCCTGGAGGACACATGAAGCGCACTACGAGGATTCTATTCTGGGTCCATTTGTTGGCGTTTCCTTGTGGCGCATGGGCCCAAGCACCAAAACAACAAGCTCCCGAGCAACAAACCCCAGAGCAACAAGCCCCACGAGAAGAGGACGTGCCCTGGTACCTTAAGTGGGGGGTAGAAGGGCCGGGGAATGACAACCCCCGAGGCACCACCAATCTCGGCATGCCCTTAACCGCTCCTTTGAGTCCGATTGGGCAGCAGGTGAGTTGGGGCTTGGGCGTGAATGCTGGTGCGGGTTATAACTTTACTCGGCGCCACGCGCTTGTCGGCGAATTCATGTGGAATTGGCTTTACCCGACAAACGCGGCCCTGACACCGATTCAAATCGCACTAAATACCAATAAGGTTAGCGGACATGGCAATCTCTTTGCTTTCACGGGCGGATACAAATTCGAGCTGCGCGGCAGGTCAGTTGGCACCTACTTCATCGGCGGTGGCGGGTGGTATTACCGTACCGCGAGTCTTTCGAGGCCTGTCCCGGATGGCACAACCATTGGCTGCGTTCCGGCATGGGTTTACTGGGGATATAACTGCTCGTCAGGAGTGATCGTTAGCGACTTGACGGAAGTGCATTCCAATTCAAGCGCTTTGGGGGTCAACGGCGGCATCGGTCTCACCTTCAGAGTCGGCGTAGCACCTTATCGGATGTACGTAGAGTCCCGTTATCACTTTGCTCCAACCAAGGACATCACCACACAATTCCTTACAGTCTCATGGGGCATTCGCTACTGAGCCGCGCAAGGCGATACAGTTTGTCGATAGCCCAGTCCGCCAGACCAGTCACTTTGGCGATCTCTTTGTGTCTTGTGAACGGAACCGGCCCTTTCACGGAAGAGATGGCGACGCGCCGTTGAAAGCATTCTTCAAACTCGATGCCACATCATCGATACACGTTTTTCCTTCTGCTAGGTCTCCAGCCATTAGAAAGAAGCCGTGGACTACGTTGGGATAGACGGAAACCTTGACTGTCACACCGTCTTTCCTCAGGCGATCTACGTATTCTTCATTTTCAATATGCATCGGGTTATCCCCATCGTAGGTTATGAAAAAGGCTGGAGGCAAATTCTTTAAATCCTTGGCATGGACAGGAGCGATAAAGGGATCTCTTAGGTCGGCTGTGGTGGGAAGATACGCAATCGAAATGTCACGTTTGGCCTCCCGCGAAACAGTTGGAGTATCCGTTTCTTCCCACCAACTCGGCCTCATTGTGGAAAAATCAAGCGAGGGATAGATCAAAACCTGAAAGACGAGACGCGGGATGCCACGCTCTCGTGCCATCAGCGTAACTACAGCTGCCAGATTCCCACCAGCACCATCTCCTCCGACGGCAATGCGATGTGCATCTCCGCCGATTTCCTTGCCATGCTCCGCAACCCACAGGGTGGCGGCATACGCGTCGTCGGGGGCGGCTGGGTACTTATTTTCCGGCGCGAGCCGGTAGGCGACGGAAACCACGATGCATTCGCACCGGTTTGCTACCGAACGCAGAGGCGTATCGTGTGAATCAAGGCTGCCGGCCACGAAACCTCCGCCATGAAAGAAAACCAGCATCGGCAAGCCACTTGTTGAACTGGGCGTGTAGACGCGGACGCCAATACTGCCTTGAGGCCGCGGGATCTCCCGATCTTCAATGCGGAACACGGGCTCAGGAGCTCCGGAGAGCTTCGGATAAAACAGATAAGCTTTTCGGACATCTGCTACGGTAGTTGGCCGGGCGATACCGGCAGAAGTCATTTTGTTCACAATAGCTTTCACCTGAGGATCATCCCGTGTCTTGGGCCCGGTGTCCGCCTGGGTCAGATTTTGCCTTCCCGGCGAACTCTCTAGGCTCCGTTCAACACGTGCTGCGGAACCGCTTCTAAGCCCAATGAGGGACAGCACCATCAAGGCCATGGACGGTAATAAGCAAGCAGAACTCTCGAGCACTTTGGAGATCCTGACACCCATAGTGGCTCCTCCCGAGGAATTGGTACTTGCCGCTCGAACCTAGCAGGTGCTTCGCTCTTGCCTGAACTGTCAATTTTGCTAGAAGTTATCTCATAAACACATTCAAGCCGTTGCGGGCTTGTGGGTTATGCAAAATAGCGTAAATAAAAAGCATGGACTTGACCGAGGCGCAATGGCAAGTACTCAAGCCCTTGCTTACTC